>ENA-ORIC01000176-ORIC01000176.1-human-gut-metagenome-genome-assembly--contig:-NODE-176-length-89185-cov-7.319578_pt1 | contig 89185 bp, 100 predicted proteins | sample MGYA00243023_ERZ508732 | MGnify/ENA primary metagenome ERZ508732 (study PRJEB26277, sample SAMN04329767) | human gut metagenome | biome: human-associated habitat | host: Homo sapiens | place: USA... | reverse complement strand
GGGCAAATATTTTATATAACAGAAATGAAATATATAAGAAATTTGATATTATGCTAAAAGAAGTTGATGAAGAATATAGAACTACACTTATAAACTTTGCAAAATATAAACTTGTAATGTTTGCAATGGCAAAACTTATGGAAATGGAAACGACAGAACAAAATAAAGTAGAATTGTATTTGTTTAATCTAATATAAAAAGTGGCAATCCCAAGCGAAAATCGGCAAAGTGTTGAAATGACAATGAAAATGTGATATAATGCTTGAAGCAAAAACTTTTTTGCAAGCCTTTGAAAGTATAAAAAACTATTTGGAGGCTGAAACCTTCGAATAAATATGAGGGAGGAAAAGAAAATGCGGGATATTTTGCAGATAACAGGATTTATATATACTGCAATAATTGCAATAGTTGTAGATGTTATTGCCATATTAAGGTTTAAGTCAAGCAATAAAGATGATGAAGCAAAATCTTTGTTGGCTAAAGAAATCTTAATGGGTTCTACATTTGCAATAGTGGTTCTGGTTATAGTGTTACTTGTATCTTTGCTTTTCTAAATGAAAAAAGTCTTAAAAGGAGGAAATAAAAAGCTCTAAATTCATACGAATATTAACCATTGCTAATGATTTAAACTTTAGCCGAGCCAGCATTTGCTGAGTGCAAGGATGATTTTATGGGAAACGTGAACAAATATAATAGATGTAATTTCTGTGAAAACAAACCAACATTTCATGGAGTTCGTTGCTCAGATGGTGATGGTAACGAATTTTTATGCTTGGGCTGGGACCATTTTTATTTAGATGGTGACAAAGTGGCAAAAGAAGCTAAGAGACTTGGCATCGGTGTCACAGACGTGTTGGCTATGATTGAGGCAGCCAATAAACTTAAAGGAAAAAGAAAAGGAAGTTCTGCTGCATCGGACTCATTGGATTAAACTAATATTGATAAATTTGATAGCAGGTTTTAAGGCTTTTACACCAGGTACGGAGTTCCCGTGCCTGGTGTTTTAAAATCGTAATGCTAAAAATTTTAACAATTTCTATTGTATTTTATAAAAAATAGGATATACTTTAATAAATTGATTGATATTTGTATCAATCGTTTGAGAGCCAAAAAAGTTGTAGATAACTACTTCGATCGCACCAGAGTAGAGATTAGCTTTGCTAATCTCTTTTTGTATGGTTTGAAAAAGGGACTCGAAAAGGAGGCCGCTGAGTTGAAAGTGGTATTGAATTTTGGTTTGCTAGAGAATTGCAACTAGTTTTAGATTACAAAGAATGGAGAAAATTTGAAAATGTTATAAAGAAAGCTAAAGACGCATGTGAAAACAGCGGTATTAGTGCGTTTGAACATTTTGTTGGCGCCGACAAGTTGTCAAAACGTGCTACAAATGCAGGAGTTAGAAACTTTGATAAATTCCATAATTCTGGATATAAAGGATTATACAAACAAAGAAATTTTAAACAAAAAATAATTTTATAGAAATTTTTAACAATATATGTTAAAATAACAAAAAACATAAAGGAAAAAATAAATGAAAAAAATATATATTTTATTGATGCACACAAAAACAATACCATCTAAAATAGTGAGATTTTTTACTAGATACAAATATAGTCATGTTGCAATGTCACTTGACAAAAGTTGTGAAGTAACATATAGTTTTGGAAGAAGAAAACTCAATTCTATACTAAATGGAGGATTCAATATTCTGAACAAAGAAGGAGAATTCTTTAAAAAATTTAACAGGACAGAATGTAAAATATATGAAGTTGATGTTACAGAAGAACAATACAAAAAGGTAGTAGACATTATAGAAAATATGATAAAGGAACAAGACAAGTATAAATATGATTTTATTGGAATAATACCAAGATTTTTTGGAATTCCAATAACACTAGAAAATAGATATGTTTGTAGCTACTTTATTGCAGAAGTTCTGGAAAAAGCAAATATACTTAAATTTAATAAACCTGTATGCTTAGTAAAACCAAAAGACTTTGAGAATATTAAAGGTTTCAAAGAAATATATAAAGGAAAGTATCTAAAATACTAATAAATGGAGAGAAAGAAATGGAAGATATAGTTTTTGTAACACATAATAAAGGAAAAATAGAGTCAGCAAAAGATCAATTAAAAGAAGTGAACTTTAAAGTGTTTGAATATGACTTAGAAGAACCAAGAAGTGATGATATAAAATATATATCTGAGTATAAGGTAAAAGAAGCTTACAAATTAGTAAATAAACCTTGCATTTCATTAGATTCTGGTTTTTGGATAGATGAGTTAAATGGATTTCCAAAAGCATTTGTTAATTTTGCATTAGATTCTATTGGAATAGATGGAATATTAAAGTTGATGGAAGGAAAAGAACATAGAAATTGCAGATTTACTGAATGTTTATCATACTATGATGGAAAAGAGTTACATCAATTTATGGGAAAACACGAAGGAATGTTAGCAGATAAAATTCAAGGAAAAGATACAGACAAAAAATGGTCGAATTTGTGGTACATATATAAACCTTTGGGTTATGACAAAACTTTAGCAGAAATGTCAGAAGAAGAAAGAAATAACAGAGAAAGAAATGAATCAGTAAATTCTATGGAAGAATTTGCTAAGTGGTATAAAAAAGAAAAAATCAACAGAGCGTAAAGCTCTGTTAATTTATTTTAATATAGGTGTTTTGCTGCTAGCAACATACTTTTTGTGCTTTTTAGGAGGATAAGGTTTCATTTCCTCTGTTCTAAACAATAAATAATCAACACTGGTTTTATAAAAATCAGCCAACTGTGATAATACTTCTAAAGGAATGCTACGTTTATTGATTTCGTAATAGGAATATGCAACTTGAGAAATATTCAACATTTTACTTAAGTCCTTTTGAGTAAGATCATTATCTTCTCTTAAATCTTTAATACGAGTTTTCATATTATATTTTCCTTTCTAAATATATTTCCTAAACAGATTATAAAATAAAACATAATGTTGTACTGTGAAATAAAACATATTGTTATGAGTAAAAAAAGATTAAATTTATAACAAAACAGTTTAGAGGAATATTACATTGCAAAAATGGCAAGAATATGGTATTCTATATAATAGTAGATAAAAATGAAGGAGCACTAAAATGAAAGAAAAAACTTTTAAAGATTTAGGACTGGATGAAGGAGATAAATATTTAAAAAAGATAGCATCTGAGTTTGATTTAGGAGAATTAGATAATCTATTATCAGGAAAAGAAGATCAAACAGAGTTAGAAAAAAAGATGAAAGATATAAAAGACAAAATATAAGAGGTAAAGATGAATAAAAGTTCAGTAGTAAAAAATGAAAAATATGTTGTTGACATTATAGATAATGGCTTTGAAGGAGAAGGAATAGCTAAGATAGACGGACTTACTGTATTTGTGCCAGGTAGCATAAAAGGCGAAAAATGTGAAATTTTAATTGTCAAAGTTTTAGCTTCACATGCATATGGAAAAATAGTGAATATAATAGAAAAATCAGAGAATAGAAAAGAGAGCGATTGTGCTACATATAAAAGATGTGGAGGTTGCTCTTTAAGACATATGACATATGAAAGCACACTAAAACTAAAAAGACAAGTAGTTCAAAATCTGGTAAATAAAGGATTAAAAAAGAAAGTAGAAGTATTAGAAACAATAGGGATGGAGAATCCATATAATTACAGAAACAAAGCACAGTATCCTGTAGGATTAAATTCAGAAGGACAACCAGAAGTAGGGGTATTTGCACAAAGAACTCATACTATAATACCAATACAAACATGTTTAATTCAAACAGAAATATCACAGAAAATAGCAAAAACAATTCTAAACTTTGTAAAAGAAAAAAATATACAAGTATACAATGAAGAGAATCAAAAAGGGTTATTAAGGCATATTGTAATAAAAGTTGGAAAATACACAAATCAAGTAATGTGCATTTTAGTAGTAAATGATTCTAAATTTAATCAAGAACAAGAACTTGTAAAATTACTATGCGAAAAATATCCAGAGATAAAGACAATAGTAAAAAATATAAATAATAAAAATACTAATGTAATCTTAGGAAAAGAGAATATAAACTTATATGGAAATGGTTATATCGAGGACAAACTAGGAGAGTATATTTTTAAAATATCTCCAATGTCATTTTATCAAGTAAATCCTGTTCAAGCAGAGATATTGTACACAACAGCAATAAACCAGGCAAATTTAGATAAAAATGATATATTATTTGATTTATATTGTGGAATAGGAACAATAGGAATTTTTGCATCAAAATATGTAAATAAAGTATATGGAATAGAGATAGTTCCACAAGCAATTGAAGATGCAAAAGAAAACGCAAAAATAAATGATGTAAAGAACATTGAGTTTATATGTGGGGATGTAGAAGTTGCATTTGATGAATTAATAAACAAAGAAAAAATAGTTCCAAGTGCTATAATAGTAGATCCACCAAGAAAAGGACTAGACAACAAGACAGTTGAAAACATAGCAAAAATCAAACCAGCAAAACTAGTATACATAAGTTGTAATCCAGCTACTATGGTAAGAGACTTAACAAAATTAGAAAATATATATAATATAAAAGCTATACAACCAGTAGATATGTTCCCTTGGACAAATGGAGTAGAGAGTATAACAATACTAGAAATTGAACAATGAAAAAAGAATTAAATAAACTACATTAGTTTTTTCGGCAAAGGAGAAGAAAAATGGAAAAAGACCTAACTATTCGTAAATTACAAGAATGTATAAAAAACATAGACCATAAAAACAATATGAACGATAAATATATGTTAAAATTAATGGAAGAAGTGGGAGAACTTGCAGAAGCTGTAAGAAAAAATAACAGAATGCAGGATGACCAAAACATAAAAGGAACAATAGAAGAAGAACTACAAGATGTATTATATTATATAGTTTGTTTAGCTAATGTAAATGATATAGATTTACAAAACTGTATATATCTAAAAGAAAAAATAAACTGTGAGAAATACAATAGAAAGAACATGTTTGCGGATTAGTAAGGTAGAAATTCTATTGTAAAGCTTGAGTTGACATAATTTTTGAAGAATGATATAATAAAAGTATTCTAAATGCAGGAGGGATTGCTATGCTAGAAAGAATACGGGAATTCTCGTACTGGTTGGGCATAGATCCGCTTTGGATTTACATTCTCATCGGTTTGACTTTGCTACTATTTGTAGTAAAGTGCAAGTATCCGTGGGCTCCAAAGTGGAAATCCATTACTACTAAAGACAAGGATGGCAATATAGTCACCAAATATTACCGTCTAGATGATAAAATTCTATAAACCAGGTGAAAGTGGTAGAAAAATCTACCACTTTTAATTTTTTTATGATATAATGCTAAAAAATAGGAGGAAATAAAATGAAAATTATATTAGCATCAGCTTCACCTAGAAGAAAAGAATTATTAGGATATATAACAAAAGATTTTGAAGTAATGGTTAGTAATGCAGATGAAAGTTTCCAAGAAGGTTTAACAATACAGGAACAATCAAAAAGAATAGCATACTTAAAAGCCAAAAGTGTATTTGACAATACTACAGGAGACAGAATAGTAATTGGTTCTGACACTTTAGTATTAAAAAACGGTGAACATTTTGGAAAGCCAAAGAGTGAACAAGAAGCTTTTGAAATGATTTCGAGATTACAAAATGATGTTCACGAGGTTATTACAAGTTTGTGTGTAATAATAGAAAAAGATGGAAAACAAAAGGAATATACTGATTATGATATAACAAAAGTATATCTATCAGAAATAACTCCATCAGAGATTAAAGAATGGATTGATAGTGGAGAGGCTATGGACAAAGCAGGAGCATATGCAATTCAAGGACAATTTTCTAAATTTATTACTAAGTTTGAGGGAAGCTATAATTCAGTTGTTGGCCTTCCTGTACAGAAATTGTATCAAATTATAAAAGGTTACTTGGATTAAGATATAATAGGAGGAAAAAATGAAAGTCTTATTTGCAACAACTAATCCAGCAAAGGTAAAAAAATATAAAGCCGAATTAGAAAAAAGAGGAATAGAACTAATTACCTTAAAAGATGTAGATGTAAAATTAAATGTAGTTGAAAGCGGAAAAAATGCATTAGAAAATGCGTATATAAAGGCAAAAGCATACTATGATGTATTAAAAATGCCAACGATAGGAATGGACAATAATTTGTTTATAGAAGAATTGCCAGAAGAAAAACAACCAGGCACTTATGTTAGAAGAGTAAATGGCAAAGAACTAAATGACGAAGAAATGATAGAGCATTATACACAATTAGTGAGAGAAAACGGTGGAAAACTTACTGTTAAGTGGGTGTATGGAATGGTAGTTTGCAGTGAAAAAGGAACAAGTCAGTATACTTGGCACAAAGACCATTTCTACTTTGTTGATAAGCCTTGTCAAACAAGAAATCCTGGCTATCCACTAGATTCTATAAGTATTGTGCCAGAGTTTAATAGATATTTGGCAGAACTAACACCAGAAGATAAAATTGAATATAAAAAGAAGGACAACATAGACGCAGTAGTAGACTTTATAGTAAAAAGTGTTTAACAAGTAATAATAAATACGGACTGATATAAATATATTTCTCAAAGCTCTCGTTCAAACAATTTCGCAAGGATTTCTAAATGAGTTTTACGGCACCCTTCCACGTATGGATTCATAACTGAATCCACCTGAACTCTTTCCGTAAAACTTTATTAAGAACTCCTAGGCTCAATCATTTTCAATTCGAGCTTTTCGGCATATATTATATCAGTTTGTATTTTTTTTCGTTTTGTCACTTACTTGTCACTATTGATAATTTATAATAAAATTGAAATAAATAAAAAGGAGAACGTTTATGGAAATTTTAAGAGTTGAAAACTTGTGCAAAGAGTATGGAAAAGGACAAACAAAAGTAAAAGCATTAGATAATGTTTCCTTTTCTGTTGAGAAAGGTGAATTTGTTGCAATAGTTGGTGCATCTGGAAGCGGTAAATCAACATTGTTACATTTACTAGGCGGAGTAGACAGACCAAATAGTGGCAAAGTATTTATAGAAGGAAAAGATATATACAAATTAAATGATGACGAGCTTGCAATATTTAGAAGAAGACAAGTGGGGCTTATATATCAATTTTATAATTTAATTCCAATACTTAATGTAGAGGAGAATATAACCTTACCGCTAAGCTTAGATGGAAGGAAAGTTGACGAAAAAAGATTAGAAGAATTAATAAATCTATTAGGATTAAGTGGAAGAAGAACACATCTTCCAAATGAATTATCTGGTGGTCAACAGCAAAAAACATCAATAGGTAGAGCAATGATAACAAATCCAGCAATAATTTTGGCAGATGAACCAACCGGAAATCTGGATTCAAAATCAAGTGATGAAGTTGTAACATTATTAAAGAAATCAAATAAAGATTATAAACAAACAATAATAATGATTACACATAATCTAGAAATTGCAAAAGTAGCAGATAGAATTATAACAATAGAAGATGGAAAGATAGTTAAGGAGGCATAATATGAATTTATTAAACAAATTAACTACTAAAAATCTGAAATTAAACAAAAAAAGAACAGTAGTCTCAATAATAGGAATAATGTTATCAATAGCGCTAATTACAGCAGTTGCATCCATGGTAGTGAGCTTTAGAAAAAGTTATATAGAATTTGAAAAAGAAACGAGTGGAAATTATCATTATGCTTTCTTTAATGTAAAAGGCAAAGACTTAAAAGAATTTGAAAACAATAGAGCAATTGAAAGTTATTATTTAACAAAAGCAAATGGATATGCAAAGATAAAAGAAAGCAAAAATGTTGATAAACCATATGCTTATATAATGGAACTAGATGAAACAGCTTTTTCAAATTTAGGAATAAAATTAATAGAAGGTAGATTTCCAGAGAAAGAAGACGAAATAGTAATACCAAAACATCTAAGAACCAACGGTGGAGTGGAATATAAAGTAGGAGATGTAATAACTCTAGAAGTAGGAGATAGAACATCAGAAGGAAGCAAACTTGATCAATCCAACCCATACCATGATGACGAAATGATAGAAAATGCAAAGGCAAAAACATATAAAATAGTTGGTAGAACAGAAAGACCTTCAAGAGGAGTAGAACCATATACTGCACCAGGTTATACGTTCATTACAAGAATAACTGAAAAAGGACAAGGAGAAGAAGAATATAATTTATATGCAAGATATACAAAAAAGGCTTTGAAAAATCAGTATAGAACAACCGCAAATATTCTAGGAATAGATGAAGAACTTATGGAGAAAACAAAATGTGGACAAATAGTTAAAGATCTAAATGAAGAAGGCAAGGTAGTGAAAGAACTAGAAAAGGCTAGATACAATTGGAATCCAAATACCACATTAATAAAATTAGAGGCACTATCTTTTAGCAACAGTACGATGAGAATGTTATACTGTACGGCGGGAATAGTAGTAGCAATAATTATAGGAACATCAGTATTTTGTATAAAAAATAGCTTTGACATATCAATAACAGAAAAAACAAGACAATATGGAATGCTTGCAAGTATAGGAGCAACCAAAAAGCAAATAAAGAAAAATGTCTACTTTGAAGCCCTGATATTATCTCTTATAGGAATTCCATTAGGAATACTGTGTGGACTATTAGCTGCATTTATATTAATTCATATTACAAACTACTTTCTAGATGAGATGGGAGACATACATCTAATATTCGGAACTTCAGTTATAGCAATAACAATGTCAATACTATTAGGAATAATTACAATATATTTATCTGCAAGAAAAAGTGCAAAAAGAGCAAGTAAAACTAGCCCAATATCAGCAATAAGAAGTAATAATGACATAAAAATAAAAGCCAATAAAATAAGAAGTCCTAAAATAGTAAGAAAAATATTTGGAATAGGTGGAGAAGTATCTTACAAGAACTTAAAAAGAAACAAGAAAAAATACAGAACAACAGTAGTATCAATAATAGTTTGTGTATCAGTGTTTATTGCTTTATATTATTTTATAAACTTAGCTTATAGAACTACAAAGATAGAATATGGAGAATTAAACCATAACATTGCAATATATTTTGAAAAAAGTGATGATGTTGAAAATGCTGTTCAAAAGATAACATCATTAGAAAATATAGATAAAATTTGTGTAGAGCAAACAGCTGTGTACAATATTAGGGATCCAAAATATACAAAGAAATATTTAAAAGATGTAAATCTTACAGATGATGAAAAAGAAGTAAAAAGTGTAAGAGTATGTTCAGTTGGAGAGCAAGAGTATAAAGAATATTTAAAGAAACTAAACTTAAAATATGAAGATGCAAAGGATAAAGCGATTTTAATAAATAATAAGTTTACCGTAATTGATGATGAAAGTACAAATGGCAAAACAGAAGAAGTAGAAGTCTATGACTACAAAGTAGGAGATGTTTTGCAAGGAGAAACGCAAAAAACAGAGTATGTTATATTAGATCAAAGCGAAAGTTTAATAAATATGGAAGAAAAAATAACAAAAGGTGAAGAAAAAAATATTCAAATAATTAAAGTGACAAATGAAAGACCTTTAGGATTTGAAAATATGCTAACTAGCGAATTTATTATAGTTAGTGATGAATGTATCAAAGACTTTACTCCATATGGAAGTATAGGAATATATATAAAATCATCAAATCCAGATAAATTACAAGAAGACATAGAAAAAGCATTAACAGGATATAAAGGTGGATATAGTTTAAACAACATAGCAAGATCTGAGAAAAATCAAAGATCAGTATTCACTTTAGTTGCAATATTCTTATATGGATTTATAGCAGTAATTGCGCTAATAGGAATAACTAACATATTTAACACAATAACAACAAATATGGAATTAAGAAGTAGAGAATTTGCAATGTTGAAAAGTATTGGAATGACTACGAAAGAATTTAATAAAATGATAAGATTAGAAAGTTTCTTCTATGGAATGAAATCATTATTAATAGGAATTCCAATAGGAACAGTGCTATCATACTTAATATTTAAAGCTCTATCATCAGGCTCATTGATGTTAAAATATGAATTGCCAATAGTAGGAATATTAATAAGTATAATATCAGTATTTTTACTAATATTCTGCATAATGAAGTACTCGATAAACAAAATAAACAAACAAAACACAATAGAAACAATAAGAAACGAGAACATATAGCAACGATAGGGACTGGAAAAGTCCCTATTTTTAATGTATAATATCAATGGAGGAAAATAAAATGCAAATATTATTAGTAGAAGATAATGAAACAATAGCAAAAGCTTTAACATATACATTAGAACAACAAAAATATAATGTACTTCATACAACAAGTATAGAAGAAACGAGAAAAATGCTTAATGATAAAATTGACTTAATAATCTTAGATGTTGCCTTGCCTGATGGAAACGGATTTGACTTATATCAAAATACAATAAAAGAGCTAAACATACCAACGATATTCTTAACAGCGAGAGATGATGAAATTGATATAGTAAAAGGTTTAGAGCTAGGAGCAGAAGATTATATTACAAAGCCATTTGGGACAAAAGAACTTTTGGCAAGAATTAAAAAGATTTTATTGAGGCAAAAAAAGAACACAATTCTAAAGGTAAAAGATATCTGCTTTGACATAGACAAAATGGTTGTATATAAAAACAATGAACCAATTGATTTAACAAGTCTTGAACTAAAAATATTACATATGTTGTTCTTGAATTTAAATAAAGTTGTAAAAAGAGATGACATTATAGAGAAAATATGGGAATGGACAGGCAACGATGTCAATGATAATACAGTAACAGTTTATTTAAAAAGAATAAGAGAAAAATTACAAACAGATATTATAATAACAATAAAAGGAATGGGATATAGAATAGATGAAAAATAAGATTGGTTATGGCAAAACACTGACGATAAGCATTATAATAGCGATTATATTTATTACTACAAATGTAATTATAAATTACGTAGCTTACAGGACATACACGAAAAACTTTAATGCTAAGATAGATTTGATAATTGGAGAAACCATAAAAGAGAATCCAGATACAGACAAAGATACATTAATAAAAATATTAAATAATGAAGATACCAAATCGGACGATATTCTAAAAAAGTATGGAATAAATCTAAATGAAGATTCGGCAATATTAGAAAATGATAAAAAATTTTATGAGTTTACATTATTAAGTACAGCAATTACAGTAATATTTATATTAGTAGTATTGATAGTGTTTGCAGAATATAATAGAAGAAGAAATAAAAAAATAAAGCAAATAACTGATTATATAGAGCAAATAAATCAAAAGAATTATAAGCTAGACATAGAAGAAAATTCAGAAGGAGAACTTTCTATATTAAAAAATGAAATATACAAAACAACTGTAATGCTTAATGAAATAGCAGATAACGAAATGAAGGATAAAGAAAATCTAAAGGAATCTTTATCAGATATTTCACACCAGTTAAAAACTCCTTTGACTTCAATAATAATTATATTAGACAATATATTAGACAATCCAGATATGGAACAAACAGTTAGAGAAGATTTTATAAAAGATATAAAAAGAGAGATAACTAACATTCAATTCTTAGTGGCAAACTTACTAAAATTATCAAAATTAGATGCAAACTCAGTACAATTTATAAACAAAGAAGTGAAAGTAGAAGAAATAATCCAAAATGTAGTAAAAAATGTATCAAGTATATGTGATTTGAAGAATATAAAAATAAATATTACAGGAGATTTAAAAGCTAAAATTGTATGTGATGAAAGATGGCAGATAGAAGCGATAACCAATATTGTAAAAAATGCTGCAGAACATTCAAAAACAGATTCGGAAATAGACATTAGCTATGAACAAAACAAAGCTTATACAAAAGTAGCAATAAAAGACTATGGTGCAGGAATAAGCAATTCAGACATAAAGCACATATTCCAAAGATTCTACAAAAGCAAGAATTCTGCCAAAGACAGTATTGGAATAGGACTTCCACTTGCAAAATCAATAATAGAAAGAAACAATGGTTATATAGAAGTTACATCAGAAGAAGGAAAAGGAACTACCTTTACAATTAAATACTTAAAATAATAATTGATACGAATAAATAAAACTTACAGTGCAAAAAATGTTGAAAAAAATCTTAATATAGGTTATAATGATATCATTATAAAAATAAAAGTTGGGGAAAAAATGATAAATTTAATTTTGAGTGGAAATGAGAAGGTATTTGATGGAGCTTTAACAGAGCTAATATCAATAACAAACAAGATTAAAGAACCAATAAATTGTTACATATTAACAATGGAAGTTACTAGAATAAAAAAAGAATATACAGCAATAAAAGATGAGCAAATAGACTTTCTAAATAAGGTTGTAAAGACTAAAAATGCAGACAACAAAATAACAAAAATAGATGTAACAGATTTATACGAAAAAGAATTTGGAAAATGCAAAAATGAAAATGCTTATTGCACACCTTATACATTACTACGATTATTTATAGATTTAATACCAAATATGCCAGAAAAAATACTATATTTAGATATTGATATGATGGCAAATAAGGATATATCAGAACTTTATAATACTGATATTACTGAATATGAATATGCAGCAGTAAGAGAAAAATACGGTTCGAAAATAATCAGACCTGATTATATAAATGCAGGGATGTTATTGATAAATATGAATAAAATAAAAGAGACCAAGCTTTTAGAAAAAGCAAGAAATTTAATTAAAACAAAGAAATTAATATTTGCAGATCAAGATGCAATATTCTGGTCAACAACTAAGAAAAAACTACTTCCAAGAAGATATAATGAACAAGCAAGATTTAATGATCCCAAAACAGTAATTTGCCATTTCTGTAAAAGAATGTTGTGGTTTCCATATCCACACACGGAGAACTACAAACAATGGCAAATAGAAGAAGTACATAAAGTTTTAAAATGTCACACCTTTGATGATGACTTGGAAGAATATGTAAAATGGAAAGAAGAATACCAAAACTCAAAAGAACATATATCAACCAATGGTTAGGAGAAAACAATGAAAAAAGAAAAAAAAGTTATACCAATATTTTTTGCAACAGACGACAAATATATACCATTCTTAGCAGTAGCGTTGCAATCTTTAATAGAAAACTCATCAGACACTAATAACTATGTAATCAAAATACTATACACAAATATAGAAGAAAATAATATGAACAATATATTAAAGTATGAGAGAGAGAATGTAAGTATTGAATTTGTTGATTTGAATTATTACATAAATAAAGTAAAAGATAAACTTTATACAAGAGATTATTACTCTAAAACAACATACTTTAGATTATTTATACCAGATTTGTATCCACAGTATGATAAGGTCTTATACTTAGATAGTGATATTGTAATATTATCTGATATAGCAGAGTTATATAATACTGATATGGAAGATAATCTAGTAGCGGCAGCACCAGATGATGTAATACAAACAATAGAAGTTTTTCAAGAATATGCTGAAAAGGTTGTGGGAGTAGCAGATTACCACAATTACTTTAATGCAGGAATACTTCTAATGAATCTAGATGCAATGAGAAAAATGAATTTCCAAGAAAAATTCTTGTATTTATTAGGAACAGTAAAATTTTCTGTTGCACAAGATCAAGATTATCTAAACAGATTATGCAAAGGTAGAGTAAAAATACTAGAAAATACATGGGATAGAATGCCAATAGGTGGAGATACAGTAGAAAGAGATAAATTACATATAATACACTATAATTTAGCATTTAAACCTTGGCATTTTGAAGATATTTTATATAAAGAATATTTTTGGAAATACGCTCAAAAAACAGAATACTTTGAGAAGATAATGGAAATCAAGGACAATTATACAGAAGAAGAAAAATTTGAAGATATGGAATCAGACAAGAGATTAAGAGCACTAGCGCAAAAAGAATGTGATTGTGTGGGTGATGATAGAAAATATAGGAGATAGGGATGAAAGAACAAGTAATAGAAAAGGCTCAAGATAGGCTGGAAATTTTAGAGGAGATTGATAGGCTTGAACGAGAGGGTAGATTTGATGTGGATCCAGAAAAAGATCCACCCACAATAATTCTAACACCAGAGAATGTAGACTATTTAAAAAAGAAAAGCACAAGCAAAATAAAAAGAACAGTAGCTAATAAATTTGGAGAAAGATTTTTAAACGAAATACTTAAAAATAATAGATTGATCATTAAAGAAGTAAACGGAATCGAAAATCTTCAAAGTATAGAAACAGGAGCAATGATAACCTGTAACCACTTTAATCCATTTGACTCATTTGCTGTTGAAGAAGTTTTTAGAAGCACAAAACAATCAAAAAGTAAAAAACTATATAAAGTAATAAGAGAAGGAAATTATACAAATTTCCCTGGATTTTATGGATTTTTATTCAGGAATGCAGATACATTACCACTAAGCTCAAATAAAAGAACAATGATAAATTTTATGAAGGCAGTTGATACAATATTACAAAGAGGCGACTTTATATTAATTTATCCAGAACAAAGTCTATGGTGGAATTATAGAAAACCAAAGCCATTAAAAGATGGAGCATATAAAATGGCTACAAGAAACAATGTCCCAATAATTCCAATATTTATAACAATGCAAGATAGTGAAATAATTGGAGAAGATGGCTTTCCTGTTCAAGAATATATAGTAAATATAAAAGAGCCAATTTATCCAGATACTAATAAAACAGAAAAAGAAAATACTGAAATTATGAGAGATAAAAACTATCAAGTATGGAAAAAAGTGTATGAAGATTTTTACAAGATTCCACTTGAGTATAAAAGTGACAAGGAAAAAATTACAGCTGATCAGGAGAATTAATGGAAGAAAAAATTATCTATTATAAAGATGAATTGAATGATGAATTTTCAGAGGCACAAATAGTTCCAAGAAAAATAGATGGAAGCTACAAATATGTACATAAAAACCCGTTATGGAATTTATGTGCATTTCTAGTGCAAAATATATTGAGTATGCCGATAAAATTTTTGTATGTTAAAATAAAATTTGGAATAAAATATGTAGGGAAAAAAAAGCTGAAAGAATACAAAAAAACAGGATATTTTATATATGGAAATCATACGCAACCATTTGCAGACACTTTTATACCAAGCCTTGCAAATTATCCAAAAAGGAACTACTTTATAGTAAATCCAGAAAATGTTTCAATGAAAGGATTAAAAACATTATCGCAAATGCTAGGAGCGATTCCAATTCCTTGTGACAAAAAAGGAATGGAACATTTCTTGGAAACAATAGAAAAAAACATAAACAAAAAGCATTCAATTACAATTTACCCAGAGGCACATATATGGCCATATTACACAAAAATAAGACCGTTTAAGGATGTTTCATTTAAATATCCTATAAAGTACAATGTACCAGCATTTTGTATAACAAATACATATCAAAAAGGGGAAAAAAATAAAATAAAAATTGTAACATACATAGATGGTCCATTTTTTGCAGATAAAAATTTAAGTATTCAAGAGCAGAAAAAAGACTTAAGAAATCAAATATATAATTGTATGGTTGAACAAAGCAAAAAAAGTAATGTTGAATATATAAAATATATTAAGGAGAAACAAAAATGAAAAAAGAAGTTATTATAACAATACTTGTAGCTATATTATTAATAGCAGGAATGGTTGGTTATGCTTTATATAACAACCAAAAAACAAAAAAGCCAAATAACAATGAAAATAAAACAGAAAATACTGTTGTTTCAGAAAAAGAAGAAAACACAGTATCTGAAGAAAATAAGGAGGAAGATAAAGTGTATAGCAAAGGTAAACATCATGCGGAAATGGTAATTAAAGATTATGGAACAATAGCATTAGAGTTAGATGCAGATGTTGCACCAATAACAGTTGAAAACTTCGCACAACTTGTAAATGAAGGATTCTACAATGGATTAACATTCCATAGAATAATATCAGGATTTATGATTCAAGGTGGAGATCCACAAGGAACAGGAATGGGCGGAAGTGATAAAGAAATTAAAGGAGAATTTGCAGCTAACGGAGTAAAGAATAACATATCACATACAAGAGGAGTAATATCAATGGCTCGTGCAACTGCATATGACAGTGCAAGCTCACAATTCTTTATAGTTCATCAAGACAGCAAATTCCTAGATGGAAACTATGCAGGATTTGGAAGAGTAACAAGCGGAATAGAAATAGTAGACAAAATATGTGCTGATACAAAGGTGGAAGACAATAACGGAACAGTATTGAAAGCAAATCAACCAATAATAGAAAAAATAACAATGATAGATTAATCATTTATGGATGGAAAAATGGAGAAAACAGAAAAGGCTAAAAAGATTAAGAAAACAATAAGAAATTTAATAGTTTTTATATTATTAATAGGCTTAACATTTTATTTAATATTTAAAGACCAAAATGTGTTAGAAATATTAAATATAGCAGTAAGTGTAAAGAAAAGATATATATTAGTAGCAATAATAGCTATGTGCTTATATTTACTTGGAGAAACGATAAATATAACAAGAATACTAAAAGAACTAGGAGAAAAATCGACATTTTTAAGAAATATAAGATATACATTAATAGGATTCTTCTTCAGCTCAATAACACCTGCTGCTAGCGGTGGTCAACCTATGGAAATATATTATATGCACAAAGAAAAGATAGCTGTGGCAAATTCGACACTAGCATTACTAGTACATTTAACAAGTTTTCAGATAGTAACAATTACATTGGGAATATTAAGTACAATACTTCATTTTGAAATAGTAAAAAGTGGACTAATATATTTGGTTGTCTTGGGAATACTATTAAACTCAACCGCATTGACATTATTAGCGATATCAATATTCTCAAAAAGATTATCAAAAGGACTAATAAATTTTGCAGTAAAAGTATTAAGATTCTTTAGAATACCAAATATAGAGAAAAAGCAAGAATCACTAGAGAAAGAATTGGAAAAGTACCAAGAAAGTGCGGTTTATATAAAAGAACATAAAAAGCTGATGATAAAGACATTAGTAACAACTTTTATACAAGTAATAATTTATTACAGCATACCATATTGGGTATATCTTGCATTTGGATTCACGGGTTATAACTTCTTCCAAATAGTAACATTGCAAGCGATGCTATATGCGACAGTATCTGGAATACCATCTCCTGGTGCGGTAGGAGTAAGCGAAGGAGCTTTTATAGAAATATTTAAAGGAGTATTTCCGGCTACTATGATGAATAGTGCAATATTATTAAATAGAGGAGCAAGCTTTTACTTATTTGTAATCATTAGTGCAATAATAACAACTATAACAGCATTAAAAACAAAAAATTACGAAGTAAAAGAAGAATTAAATAACAACTAAGTATAAGCAAGTATCTACATATAATAAGTTACTTGCTTATTATAATAAAAGGATGTTTGACAAGAAAGAAAAGTGATAATTATGAAAAAAGAAGATAAACCTTTATATTATTTCCTTAGAAATCTGGCGAATGTTTTACTAAGAATATTATATAGGCCTAAAAAAATAGATAAAGAAAATATACCACAGGAAGGACCGATAATCCTTGCGGGTAATCACGTAAATGCAATAGATCCGGTAATGGTAATAACATCAACGAAAAGGTTAGTACATTATATGGCAAAAGAAAGTCTTTTTAAGGGAATACATGGATGGATTTTCAAAAAAGTTGGAACAATAAAAGTACATAGAAACAAATCAAATCCGGTTGCAGTTATGGAAGCAGAAGATATTTTAAAACATGGTGGAGCAGTTGGAATATTTCCAGAAGGGACAAGAAATAGAACTAATGAAGACTTATTGAAATTTAGACATGGAGCAGTTTCAATAGCTAAAAAAACAAATAGTAAAATAGTTCCATTTGCAATAAGAGGAAAATATAAAATTTTTAGAAAAGGACTAAGCATAAAATTTGGTAAGCCAATAGATGTAAGTAATATGGAAATAGAAGAAGCAAATGATTATTTAAGAGGGGAAGTTCTAAAATTACTAAAAGGATAGGAAGATATGAAGTATATTTTTATAGTAAATCAAATAGCAGGAAGAGGAAAGTATAAAAAGATAGTTCCGCACATAGAAAAAATATGCAAAGAGGAAAATAAAAGATATGCAATTAGATATATAACTGAAGATAAAAGTGGTGCAGATATTGCAAGAGAGTATTGTAATGCAGAACACGTAATATATGTAGTTGGTGGAGATGGAACATTAACAAGAACTCTAGCAGGAATAATTGGAACAAAAAACAAATTAGGAATAATACCGGCAGGGTCTGGAAATGATACTTATAGAACAATTAAATCACTTCCACAAGGAATAAGCAAAATAGATTTAGCTAAAATAAATGATACTTATTTTATAAATGTAGCTTGTTGTGGAATGGATGCAGAAGTTGCAAATAATATTGATAAGTTTAGAAACACAATAGTTCCAGCCAGTCAAATGTATAATGTAAGTATAATATATACTTTCTTTAATTATAGATTTAAAGAAATGAAGCTAAAAACAGAAGTAAAAACAATACAAGATAAATATTCTATGATAAGTATCTGTAATGGAGGTTATTATGGAGGAGGTTTCAATGTAGCACCAAAATCAAAACTTACAGACGGAATACTAGACATATATTATGCAGAGAAAATGCCAAGACTAAAAATGATACCATTACTTTTAAAAATGAAGAAAGGAAAACACGAAGGCAAAAGAAAAATGCATAAATATAGAGGCAAACATATTGAATTAGAATTTGAGCAGGAAGTTACATTTAATGTCGATGGAGAAAAACTATCAGACACTAAATTTACAATAAATGTCCTTCCAGAGGCAATAGAGATATATTATGACAATGATTTTGTAAAAAGAATATTGGAAGGCAAAGAAATTAATTCAAATAAAAAATTAGTTACAAAATAGCAAAAAAATTATTGAAAAATAATTACAATAATGATATTATGCTAATGATATAAGCAAAAGATATTTAATAAACTAGGAGGATAAATATGAGTGACGAATACAAAGTCGTAGACAGTGTAGATAGTCTACAAGAGGCTTTTGACAGAGTTAGAAAAGCACAAAAAGAATTTTCAAAATATACACAAGAACAAGTAGACAAAATATTTAAAGCAGCAGCAATAGCAGCAAACCAAGCAAGAATTCCACTTGCAAAAATGGCAGTGGAAGAAACGGGAATGGGAGTTATAGAAGACAAAGTAATAAAGAATAATTATGCAGCTGAATATGTTTACAATAAATATAAAAATGTAAGAACCTGTGGAGTACTAGAGGAAGACAAAAACTTTGGAATTAAGAAGATAGCTGAACCAGTAGGAGTAATTGCAGCAGTAATACCAACAACCAACCCTACATCAACAGCAATATTTAAAACATTAATAGCATTAAAAACTAGAAATGGAATGATAATAAGTCCTCATCCAAGAGCAAAGAAATCTACAATAGAAGCAACAAAAATAGTACTAGAAGCGGCAATAAAAGCTGGAGCACCAAAAGACATTATTGCTTGGATTGATGTTCCATCATTAGAGTTAACAAATATGCTAATGCAGTCAGCAGATATAATACTTGCAACAGGTGGACCTGGAATGGTAAAATCAGCATATTCTAGCGGAAAACCAGCACTAGGAGTTGGACCGGGAAATACACCAGCTGTAATAGATGAAAGTGCAGATATATTATTAGCAGTAAACTCAATAATACATTCAAAAACATTTGATAATGGAATGATATGTGCATCAGAACAATCAGTAATAGTTCTAGATTCAATATATGATAAAGTAAGAGATGAATTTCTAAAAAGAAATTGCTATATACTAAATCCAGAAGAAACAGAAAAAGTAAGAAAAACCATAATCATAAATGGTGCATTAAATGCAAAAATAGTAGGACAGAAGGCGACTCGTATTGCAGAGCTTGCAGGAATAAACGTTCCAGAAAACACAAAAATATTAATAGGTGAAGTTGAGAGTGTAGAAATGTCAGAAGAATTTGCAAGAGAAAAACTATCACCAGTATTAGCAATGTATAGAGCTAAAAATTTTGCGGAAGCTGTGGACAAAGCATATAGACTAATAGAAGATGGCGGATTAGGACACACATCATCAATATATATAAATACCTTAACAGAACAAGAAAAGCTACAAACCTTTTATAGCACAATGAAAACTTACAGAGTGTTAGTAAACACACCAGCATCACAAGGTGGAATAGGAGATATTTACAACTTTAAATTAACTCCTTCACTAACACTGGGCTGTGGAACTTGGGGAGGAAACTCGGTTTCAGAGAATGTAGGAGTAAAACATTTAATAAATGTAAAAACAGTTGCAGAGAGGAGAGAAAATATGCTTTGGTTTAGAACACCTGAGAAGGTATATATAAAGAGAGGATGCTTGCCAGTAGCCTTAGAAGAATTAAAAAATGTAATGAATAAAAAGAGAGTATTCATAGTAACAGATAGTTTCTTATACAAAAATGGATACACAAAAGTAATAACAGACAAATTAAATGAGATGGGAATAGAACACGCAACATTCTTTGATGTTCAACCAGACCCAACACTTGCTAGTGCAAAAGAAGGAGCAAAAATATTAACAGACTTTAATCCAGATTGCATAATCGCAGTAGGTGGAGGAAGCGCAATGGATGCAGCTAAAATAATGTGGGTATTATATGAGCACCCAGAAGTAGAATTCCTAGATATGGCAATGAGATTTATGGACATTAGAAAAAGAGTATACACATTCCCTAAAATGGGCGAAAAAGCTTACTTTATAGCAGTACCAACATCAGCAGGAACAGGTTCTGAAGTTACACCATTTGCAGTAATTACAGACGAAACAACAGGAATAAAATATCCTCTAGCAGATTATGAGCTACTACCAAAGATGGCAATAGTAGACGCAAATATGATGATGGATGCACCAAAAGGATTAACGTCTGCATCAGGAATAGACGCTGTAACACACTGTCTAGAAGCATATGCATCAATGATGGCAACACCATACACAGATGCTCTTGCAAAAGAAGCATTAGGAAAAATATTTAAATACTTACCAAGAGCTTACGAAAATGGAGCAAACGACCCAGAAGCAAGAGAAGAAATGGCAAACGCTGCTACAATGGCAGGAATGGCTTTCGCAAATGCATTCTTAGGAGTATGTCACTCAATGGCACACAAATTAGGAGCATTCCACCATATAGCACACGGAATTGCAAATGCTTTATTAATAGACGAAGTACTAAGATACAATAGCCAAGAAGCACCTGTAAAAATGGGAACATTCCCACAATACGGATATCCAAATACACTAAGAAGATATGCAGAAATAGCAGAAAGTGTAGGAATTACAGGAAATAGTGATGAAGAAAAACTAGAAAATCTAATAAAGAAAATAGATGAACTAAAAGAAACAATTGGTATAAAACCAACAATAAGAGATTATGGAGTAGATGAAAAAGATTTCTTAGCAACCTTAGACGAAATGACAGAAGATGCATTTGATGATCAATGTACTGGAACAAATCCAAGATACCCATTGATGAGCGAAATAAAAGATATGTATCTACAATCATATTATGGTCACAAAGTAGAAGGAGGAGAAGAAAATGGAATATAATCTAAACAATGTAATAGCAGAAAGAGCAAACAAAACAATATATCAAGACGATGGAAAAACAATAAAATTATTTATAGAAAACTACTCAAAGGCAGACATACTAAACGAAGCTTTGAACTTAGCAAGAGTTGAAGAAGCAACAGACTTAAATGTACCAAAGCTAATAGAAATAGGAAAAATAGAAAATAGATGGGCCTTGGTTACAGAGTATGTAGAAGGAAAACCATTAAGTCAATTAATGGAAGAACATCCAGAAAAATTGGAGGAATATTTACAATTCTTTGTAAAAATACAGTTAGAAGTATTATCAAAGAAAGTACCTTTATTAAGTAGAATAAAAGATAAATTTAGAAGAAAACTAACAGAAGCAACAAACATAAGCAATGAAGTAAGATATGATTTGCTACAAAGACTAGAAGGAATGAAAAACCACGCAAAATTATGCCATGGAGATTTTAATCCAAGCAATATAATAGTAAAAGAAAATGGAGAATATTGCATATTAGACTGGTCACACGCAACACAAGGAAATGCGTCAGCAGATGCTGCAAGAACATTCTTATTATTCTCAATGAAAGGACAAGACGAAATTGCAAATAGATACTTAGAAATATTTGCAAATGCAAGTGAGATAGAGAAAAACAAAATCCAAACCTGGATACCAATAGTTGCAGCAACACAAATGACAAAAGGAAAAGCGGAAGAACAAGAATTTTTAAGTAAGTGGATAGATATTGTAGAATATCAATAAAATTATAAAATTACCTGCCTAAAGCGGGTAATTTTTTAAAATACGTAAAAAAATAACAGAAAAAAAGCAATAAAATAGCCAGAAATATTGTATTTTTCTGTGTTTTTGGTATAATAGTCATAAGTTAAACATAGGAGGTAAATAAAATGTTAAAAAAGGTAGCGATTTTAACAAATGGAGGAGATGTAGCAGGTTTTAATGCTGTTATAAGAGCAATAGTAAAAACAGCAGAAGAAAATGATATAGAATGTTATGGATTTGTAGATGGATATAGAGGACTATTAAATAACGATTATATAAGACTAAGCACCAGTGGTAATAGAAACGCATCTGGAATACTTGCAAAAGGCGGATCAATAATAGGATCTTCAACAAATGCAAATCTATTTAATTATAAAGTAGTAAAAGAAAACGGAGAGATAGAATATCAAGATTTATCAGATAGATGTATACAAAATGTTAGAGAGGATGGATTTGACTGTATATTCACATTAGGTGGAGATGGAACTCAGAAATCAGCAAGAGATTTTTACAAAAAAGGATTAAATGTAATAGGAGTTCCAAAAACAATAGATAATGATGTGGCTTGTACAGAAATAACATTTGGTTATAACACAGCAGTATCAGTAGCAACAGAAGCACTAGACAGATTGCATACAACAGGAGAAACACATCATAGAATAATGGTATTAGAAGTAATGGGAAGATATGCAGGCTGGATCGCATTAGAGTCAGCAATAGCAGGAGGAGCAGACATAGCACTTATTCCGGAAATACCATATGATATAAACAAAACAGTAGAAAAAATAAAAGAAAGAGCAAAAGTAGGAAAACGTTTCAGTATAGTTGTTGTTGCAGAAGGAGCAACTCCAAAAGGTGGAGATATTTCTGTAGAAAACGTAAGAGATAATGGAGCAGGAGTAGACAACACAAAACTTGGTGGAGCCGGAGAAATAGTAACAAAACAATTAGAAAAATTATCAGGATTTGAAGCAAGATGCACAGTTTTAGGATACATGCAAAGAGGTGGAACTCCAACAGCATTTGATAGAGTGCTATCAACAAAATATGGAGCAAAAGCAATGGAACTTGCAATGGAAGGAAAATTCGGAACAATAGCAGTTATAAAAAATGGAAAGTTAGATTATGCAACATTAGAAGACGTAGTAGGTCAAAATAAAGAAATAGGAGCAGTATCAGGAAACACACCATTAAGCAATTTAAGAAAAATAAAAATGGATGATGATTTAGTAAAAACTGCAAGAGATGTTGGAATTTGCCTTGGAGATTAAAAAAGAAAGGAATTAAATAAATGAAAGATTTTAAGCAAATAATAGCAGAAGAAATAGAAAAGGCAACAAATATAAAATCAGAACAAATATTAAGCAATATAGGAGTGCCAAAAGACGCTTCAAACGGAGACTATGCGTTCCCTTGTTTTAGCTTGGCAAAAGAACTAAAAAAATCTCCAGTAGCAATTGCAGAAGAAATAAAACAAAAAATAGAACAAGGATTAGAAAACAATAAAGAAATATCAGAAGTAAATGCAGTAAATGGATTTTTAAATTTTAAATTAAATAAAAACTATATTGCAAAAGAAGTAGTAGAAGAATTCGAAAAAGAAAAGCAACATTTTGGAGCTGGAAAACTTGAAAAAGTACAAAACATAGTTATAGACTACTCGGCACCAAACATAGCAAAACCATTTCATATAGGACATCTACGTTCAACAGTTATAGGGCAAGCATTATACAATATATATAAATTTTTAGGCTACAATGTTACAGGAATAAACCACTTAGGAGATTATGGAACACAATTTGGAAAGCTAATAGAAGGATATAAACGTTGGGGAACAGAATACGACATTGAAAACAATCCAATAGACGAATTAACAAAAATATATATAAGAATAAACAATCTTTGTAAAGAAGATGAAAGCGTATTAGAAGAATGTAGAAACAATTTCAAAAAATTAGAAGATGGGGACGAATACTGCACTACACTATGGAAAAAATTTAGAGACTTAAGCCTAAAAGAATTTAACAAAGTATATGACGTATTAGGAATAAAGTTTGATTCTCTTAATGGAGAAGCATTTTACTCAGACAAGATGCCAGAAATAATAAATATACTAGAAAAAGCAGGAAAACTAGAAGAATCAGAAGGAGCAAAAGTTGTAAAATTAGGAGAAGAAATGCCACCATGCCTAATAATTAAATCAAATGGATCAACAACGTATGCAACTAGGGACTTGGCAGCAATAATGTATAGAGCAAGAACCTACGATTACGACAAGGCAATATATGTAACATCATACGAACAAATTTTACACTTCAAGCAAGTATTTGCAACAGCTAAATATTTAGGATTAGACGAAAAATACACAAACGGATTAGTTCATGTTCCTTTTGGTATGGTTTTATTGAAAACAGGTAAAATGTCAACAAGAGAAGGAAAAGTAATAAAACTAGAAGACTTGTTAAACGAAGCAATAGAAAAAAGTAAGGAAATAATAGACAAGAAAAATCCAGAACTAGAAAACAAAGAAGACGTTGCAAAAAAAGTAGGAGTTGGAGCTATCATATTTAACGACTTATCAAACAGCAGGATAAAAGACGAAATATTTGACTGGAATATAATGCTAAACTTCAATGGAGAGACAGGCCCATATGTTCAATACACAACAGTAAGAGCGAAAAGCGTATTAGAAAAAGCAGGGTATATTCCAAATGTTAAAGAAGTAAATGTAGAAAAAATAAATGATAAAGACTCACAAAAAATAATAAACCAATTATATAATTTCAACAGCATATTAAAGAATGTAACAGAAAAAGAAGAACCATCAATACTTGCAAGATACCTAGTAGACCTTGCACAAAACTTTAGCAGTTTCTACAATAATTGTCACGTAATCACAGAAGACAAAGAAATGCAAGATGCAAGATTATACATAACATATATGGTAAAAACAGTTCTAGAAAAAGGAATAAATTTACTAGGAATACAAGTTCCAGAAAAAATGTAAGAGGATTCATAAATGAACAAAAATATTTTAAAACATGTAATCAGATATATATTGATAATTTGCATAATAGTCCTATGTTGTAAAATATTTGCTTTATCTAGTCAAGACGGAGGCGTTTCGGCTGGTACAAGCAGACAATTTACAGAAATTGTATTAAAAATATTAGGCCTAGAATGCAATGATAGAACAATAGAAATAATAAATCCAGTTATTAGAAAAGTTGCACATTTTAGTGTGTATATGCTACTCGGATTCTTAACAATGTGCACATGCGAAACATTTAAATGGCAAAGAGTCTACAAATTTGATTTTAGCACAATGTTTGCATTTGTATTTGCTTGCAGTGATGAATTACACCAAAGGCTAGTACCGGGAAGAAGCGGAGAACTTGCGGATGTATGTTTAGATACAGTGGGAGCAATGTTAGGAGTTTTAATAGTACTGGCAATAGCATTAATTTGTGTTCAAATAAAAAAGAAAAAGGCAAACAAACCGAAAAAATTAGTAGAAGAAAATAGTCAGGATGAACCAAAAAGAAAAGTACTATTTATAGCAAGTACAGGTGGACACCTAAATGAGTTAATGCAACTAAAAACACTGTTCAAAAAATATGATTATCACATAGTAACAGAAAACACAAAAGTAGATAAAAGCCTAAAAAAGAAATATAGAGACAAAATGAGCTTCTTAATATATGGAACAAAAAAATACCCAATTAGCTACATTTTTAAATTTATAGCAAACAGCTTTATAAGTTTATATTACTTCTTCAAATATCAACCAGAAGTAATAGTAACAACAGGAACACATACAGCAGTTCCAATGTGCTATATAGCCAAAATATTTGGAAGCAAAGTCATATTTATAGAAACATTTGCAAACAGAACAAGCGGAACAGTAGCAGGAAAACTAGTGTACCCAATAGCAGACACATTTGTAGTACAATGGGAAGAAATGCACAAAATATATCCAAAATCAGTATGTTGGGGGTGGCTATATTAAATGATATTCGTAATATTAGGAACGCAAGATAAAAAATTTCCAAGACTTTTAGAAGCTGTACAAAAAGCAATAGACGAAAAGAAAGTTAGCAAAAAGGAAAAAATAATAGTACAAGCAGGAAGCACAAAATTTACTTCAAAAGACATGGAAATACACGATTACATGCCAGTAGAACAATTCGAAGAATATATAGAAAAAGCAGACATCATAATATGCCATGCAGGAGTTGGAACAATATTAACAGCTTTAGAAAAAGGAAAAAAAGTAATAGCTGCAGCAAGACTAAAAGAATATGGAGAACATGTAAATGACCATCAACTTCAAATACTAGAAAACTTTTCAAAAAAAGGCTATCTAGTAGCCTTAGAAGACTTCGACAAGCTAGACGAAGCAATTAAACAAGCAAAAGAACTAGAGCCAAAGCCGATAAAATCAAACAAACAATACTTCATAAAACAACTAGAAAAAGAAATAAATATATTAGGATAAAAGAACTTGAAAACAAATTCAAGTTCTTTTATTTTTCTGATATCAGTAGCGAAACTCAATATTTCCAAATATTGCAAGAAGCATAAATAAAATAATAATATTTTATTCGACAAACCTACAATTTTATTCGACAAAATTTTGCAAAAAACTTGCTTATAATGTAAAATAATGATATAGTTATAAAGTGAAAAAATGCGAAGGAGAAACAGCATGAAAGCTAAAAGAATGAAAGACGACAAAGCACAAAATATAAACGAAGAAGAATATAAATACGGAGCATATGAAAGAAAATTAGAAAGAGCCGAATACAAAATAAAAAAGAAAAATAAAGGACTAAAAATCTTTTTAAGAGTTCTTATAGTAATAATAGTAATTATATTAGGAATTGCGATTGCAGGATACTCATTTGTACATAACAAATTAAGCAAAATGAAAACAGAATACATCGACAAAACAGCAATAGGAATAAGCGAAGAAGCAAAGGACTCATTAAAAGGGTATAGAAACATTGCGTTACTTGGAATAGACAGTCGAGCTGATGATTATGGAACAGGAAATAGAAGCGATTGCATAATCATAGCAAGTATCAATGAAAAAACAAAAGAAGTAAAACTTCTATCAGTATATAGAGACACATACGTGTACGTAACAGAAAACGGAAACAAAAAACTAGACAAAATAACACATGCATATTCATATGGTGGAGCACAAAACACACTTAAATCCTTAAACGAAGCATTAGACCTAAACATAACAGAATATGTAACAGTTAACTTCGATGCAGTTATAGCGGCAGTAAATGCATTAAATGGAGTAGAAATAGACATAACAAGCGAAGAATTAAAATACATAAACGACTACATAGATGCAACATCGCAAAGCTCAGGAATAAAATCATCGCATCTATCAAAAGCAGGCAGACAAACAGTAGACGGAGTACAAGCAGTAGCATATTCAAGGATTAGATACACGGCAGGAGGAGACTACAAAAGAACAGAAAGAATGAGAACAGTAGTAACTGCAATGGCAAAAAAAGCAAAAACACTTAGCATAGGACAACTAAACAAACTTGCAGACGAAATATTGCCAAGAGTAAGCAAAAACATAGAAAACAACGATATAATAGCACTAATACCAAGTGCATTATCATTCGACATAATAGAAAGCTTAGGCTGGCCATACAACGTAAAAGGAATAACAACAACAGCATGGTATGGAGTACCAGTAACACTAGAAAGCAATGTAATAAGACTACACAAAGAACTATTTGGACAAGAAGATTACAAAGTTTCTGAAACAGTAAAAGAAATGAATGATGCAATAATAAAAAAGACGGGATATACAGAATAAAAGAAAATAAAGGGGATGAAAAGATTGGCTAAGGCAAATGGAGTAGCAGAAAAAACAACAATGAACATAAATGGAAATTTGGCAATCGACATAAACGAAGACATATTATTTGACTATCCAACAGGAGTAGACAAAGTTGAAAAAGAAATAAAAACAAACAAAAAAGTCTTATACAAAATTACCAAAAGAGCCATAGACATCATAGGAGCAATAATCGGAATAATACTACTTATACCAACAATAATATTAGTATATATAGCCAGAAAGATATTAAAAGAAGACCAAGGACCACTATTTTACAAACAACTAAGATATGGTAAAAATGGAAAAATATTTAGACTATACAAATTTAGATCAATGTGTATAAATGCAGATAAAAAACTAAAAGAATATTTAGACAACAATGAAGATGCAAAAAACGAATTTGAAAAAACACATAAACTACAAAAAGATCCAAGAATAACAAAACTAGGTAACTTCCTAAGAAAAACTAGCCTTGATGAACTTCCTCAGATGATAAATATTTTAAAAGGAGAAATGAGTTTTGTTGGGCCAAGACCAGTAATATCAGAAGAAGTAGAAGAATATGGGGTAAACAAAGACAAATTCTTAAGTGTAACACCAGGACTTACTGGCTATTGGCAAGTAAACGGAAGAAGCAATACTACATATGAAGAAAGAATGCTTATGGAACTTTATTATGTAGAAAATTGTTCATTATGGTTAGATACAAAAATATTCTTCAAAACATTCATAACAGTATTCAAAAAAGAAGGAGCAATATAAAATGACTATTGATGTAATTTGCCCGTTATATAATGCTGAAAAATATATAGAAAATCAATATAACCAAATAAAGAACCAAAGCTTCTACAATAATATAAAAAATATAAACTATATTATTACAGAAAGTCGAGATGAAACATTATCAATAGTTGAAAAATTGCAAAAAGAAGATAATAAAATAAAATATAACGTAATAAAAAAACAAGAATTTTCACATAGTTTATCAAGAGAAAAAGTAGCAAAAAATTCAACAGCGGACATACTAGTTTTTATAACACAAGATGTAAAAATAGAAAAGGCAGACTGGATAGAAAAACTGACTACACCTATTATGAATAATGAAGTTGAAGCTACTTATAGCAGACAGTTGTGCAACAACAATACCATAGAAAAATACACTAGAGAATGCAATTACCCGTCTCAATCTGTAATAAAAAATAAAGATGATATAGAAAAGCTAGGGCTAAATACTTTTTTCTTTTCTGATGCATCATCTGCAATAAAAACAGAAATATTTAAAAAACTAAATGGCTATGACAGAAAAGATTTTCCAACAAATGAAGATATGTATATAGCATACAAGTTGATTACAAATGGGTACAAAATAAGGTATTGTGCAGATTCAGAAGTTATACATTCGCACAAATTTACATTAAAACAACAATATAAAAGATATTATGATACTGGAAAATTCTTTAAACAAAACGAGTATTTAAATGAATATAAAGTAAATAAATCTGGTGGTAAACTTGCTGTCTATGTATTAAAGAGAGCACTCCAAGAGAAAAATTGGAAAGTTTTACTTAACTTTGTACCAAATATGATGGCAAGATTTATTGGAATGAAAGTAGGAAAAACAAAATGAGACCGAAAGTTTCAGTTGCAATGGCAACTTATAATGGAGAAAAATATATTAAAGAACAAATAAAGTCAATTCTCAACTGCTTAGAGAAAAATGATGAACTGGTAATTTCTGATGATGGTTCTAGTGACGAAACGTTAAATATAATTAATAGTTTTGAAGATGAAAGAATAATTTTGATAAATGGACCTCAAAAGGGGATAAAACAAAACTTTGCTAATGCAATAGAAAATACAAGTGGAGAAGTGATATTTCTATCTGATCAAGATGATATTTGGGAAAAAGACAAAGTAAAAAAAGTTTTAGGATGTTTTGAAAATAATAATCAAATTACACTTGTAATTCATAATGCAAAAATCGTAAATGATAAATTAGAAATAATAAAGCCATATTCAACATTTGAATGGCGAAAATCAAAAACGGGTATTTTTAAAAATATATTAAAAAATAGTTATATAGGGTGTTGCATGGCTTTTAGAAAAGATATGAAAAAAAACATTCTACCAATACCTAATAATATATATATGCATGATCAATGGATAGGGATTGTTTCAGAAATTTATGGAAAAAATATTTTCATTAATGATGAGTTGATAAGATATAGAAGACATGAAAATAATAGTAGTGAAATGACACACGCATCTTTAAAAAAAATGTTAAATAATAGAATTAATATTACTCATGAACTAGTAAAGAGAAAAATAGCGAGGAGAAAAGCAAAAAAATGTTAATATACTATATTGTATTTGTATTTTCAATTGTATGTTTAATGCTGGGAGAAAAAATTGAAAGCAAAAATAAATATATAGCCATTTCAATAAAATTATTAGCACTATATGTACCTGCTTTGCTAGCTGGATTGAGAAGTACAAATATAGGAACAGATACTAAATTATATATAGAACCTACGTTTCATGATGCAATTAATGCACAAAATTTTCTAGTGTTCTATAAAATGTATGACATAGAATTTTTATATATGTTATTTACGTTTATATGTGCTAAAATATTTGCAAATGTAAACATTTATATGATATTTTTATATTTCTTAATTACTTCCCTTGCATATGGAATTGCTAAAGAAAATAAGAAAAAAGCACCAATACCTCTTACATATGCATTTTTTTTATTATGCTTCTATAATAAATCATTAAATATTGTAAGACAAATGTTAGCAATACTTTTAATAATATATGGACTCAAATATGTAAGAAACAAAAAATATTTGAAATGCTTGATTATTGTACTTATTGCTTTCTTAATACATAAGACATCAATCATTGGAATATTCATCTACTTAATTTATATAGCATTTAATAAAAAGAAAACAAAATATTATAAAATAGCTATTCTTTTAATGTGTATATTATTTCTAATAATATATAAACCGTTACTTAATGTATTGATAAATAATTTACATGTATTAAATAGTAGATATAATTATTATATAAGTTCTGATAAGGTAGACATTTCATTATCTTATATATGTTTTAATTTGGTTTTAATGGGAGTAATCATATTCTATTATAAAAAACTAATAGAATATGATAGATATAATGAATATTTAACATTTATTGTTCTACTTGGAAATATTTTAATGCTTTTAAGTACACAATTTAATTTTGTAATTAGAATATCATATTATTTTACATATATATATATGTTAATAATACCAGAAATTGTGAATTTATTTAAAAATAAAAAAAGGAAAATTTGTGTAATAGTTATGCTTATATCATTAATTAGCTATAATTATATATATTATGGATTACAAAAAAATGATCAAACAAGTCCGTATATGAGTATTTTGGGAGGAGAAACAGAGAAGAATGAATAAGTTAGTGAGTATAATAATTCCATCATATAATAGAGAAAAAACAATTAAGAGATCAATTAATAGTCTATTGCAACAGACATATAAAAACATTGAAATAATAATAGTTGATGATTGTTCAAGTGATAATACAGAAGAAGTCGTTAAGAAAATGGACGATGATAGAATATCATACTATAAACTTAAAGAAAACAGTGGAGCATGTTTTGCGAGAAATTATGGAATAAATAAATCAAGGGGAGAATACATTGCTTTTCAAGATAGTGATGATATGTGGGAAAACGATAAACTTCAAAAACAAATAGAAGTGCTTGAAAAAAATAATTATGATATGGTCACTTGCAAAATACATCAAATAGATGAAGAAACAGAAAGAGTTATTGGCACAATACCTAATAATATAAATGAAAGTAGATTATTAAAATTTGACGAAATAATTGAAAAAAATTGTATATCTACACCAGTTATTCTTGCTAAAAGTGAATGTGTAAAAGATATAATGTTTGATGATGAAATGCCAAGATTTCAAGATTGGGATTTTGCCTTAAGATTTTTAAAAAAGTATAGCATTTATTTTTTAAATGAAGTGCTATTTAAACAATATTGTCAAAAAGAAAGCATTACAAAAAATCCTCAAAGAGGAATAGATGCATACAATATTCTTCTAAAAAAATATGAAAGTGAATTCCACAATAATAAAAAAGCTTTGGCAAACGTATATATTGCATACGCAGCATTAAAAAAGAAAAATAATGAAAAATATATTAATTATTTAATGAAAGGATTACAAACACATTTTTCAATTAGAAACTTGTTAAGAACAGCAAAATATATTTTTATTTATAAAAAATAATAAACAACATATAAGAGAATGAGAAGGAATGTTTTAATGAAAATACTACACATAATTTACAATGATAAATTTTTATCAGGATATATTAATTACATGAATTATAATTTTAAACAATATGACCATACATTTATAATAAGACCAGGAAAATATGATGTTGATCTGATGGATAATTTTAAAAAAGATAATATTATTTATTTAAGAAATGATAAGGAATTACTTAGTAAGTTCGTTATGAAATTATTAAATGAAAACCAAAAAATAATTGTAACAGGGGTATTTGATATAGATCAATACTTGTTCTTTTGGAAAAATAAATATTTAAGTAAGACTTATTTACAATTTTGGGGTGGAGATTTCTATGGATATAGAAATGTAAAATTTCTTTCAAAAAGTCATGTAAAAAAAATAATAATGAGTTATTGTATAAACAAATGTGCTGGGATTGTCAATTTAATAGATGAAGATTATAATGAAATATCAAAAATTTTTTCTAATAAAACAAAACATTATGTTGGCGTTATGCCTGCAGATCCAAGAAGAGAAGAACAATTTAGCAAATATTTAAATTTTGAAAAAGAAAATATTGAAAAGACAATAATAGTAGGAAATTCTGCAACGAGGGAAAATTGCCATATTGAAACTTTAAAAATGCTGGAACATTTAAAAGATGAAGATATAAAAATAATTTGCCCTTTATCTTATGGAGATGAAAAATACAGAGAAGAAGTTATAAAAAAAGGAAAAGAAATCTTTAAAGAAAAATTTCATCCCATAACAGAATTTATGAATTATCAACAATACTTGGAATTATTATCAAAGTGCTCAGTAGGAATATTTAATAATAACAGACAGCAAGCAATGGGGAACATCAGTGCTTTATTAAAAATTGGTAAAAAGATTTATCTAAGGAACAATACTTCAATGTGGAAAGAGTATGAAAAAAATAATTTGAAAATTTTTAATATAGAAGAAGTAAAAAATGCTACATCTGATGAGCTATTTCATTTTGATTTAGGATACAAAAAAATGAACTATAATAATATGATAAAAAAGGAAAGCCGATGGGCTGAACAATGGAAAGTTATTTTAAATAGTTAAAATTGATTTAGATATAAAATAAGAAAATTGGAGAACATTTATGAAAAAACTTATGTTATTAGGTGGTATGAGATATTTAATACCAGTCATAGAAGCAGCACATAAATTAGGAGTTTATGTAATTACATGTGATTATTTGCCAGACAATATTGCACATAAATATTCAGATGAATATTGTAATGTTAGCATACTTGAAAAAGATAAGGTACTTGAACAAGCTAGAAAATTAAAAATTGATGGGATCCTTTCTTTTGCGTGTGATCCAGGGGTTGTAACAGCAGCATATGTTGCAGAAAAAATGGGATTACCAACTTCGGGACCATTTGAATCTATAGAAATTTTACAAAATAAAGGAAAGTTTAGAAAATTTTTAACAGATAATAATTTCAATGTTCCTGTTGCAAAACAATATACGGATATCGAAACCGCATTAAATGATATTGAAATGTTTAATTGGCCGGTAATAGTTAAACCAACGGATTCGGCTGGAAGTAAAGGCGTAACTAAGGTTGTGAAAAAAAGTGAATTGAGAGATGCTATAAATTATGCATTAAAATTCTCGCATAGCAATGAATTTATAATAGAAGATTTTTTAGAAAAAATCGGGGACTCATCTGATTGTGATTCTTTTTCAGTTGATGGAGAATTGAAGTTTGTATCTTTTTCAGCACAAAAGTTTGATGAAAATTGTGAGAATCCATATACTCCTGCAGCATACACATGGCCTGCATCAATATCAAAAGAACATCAAGAAGAATTAACAAATGAGATACAGAGATTATTAAAACTACTTGACATGAAAAACTCTATTTATAACATTGAAACTAGAGAATGTACAAACGGAAAAGCATACATAATGGAATGTTCTCCAAGAGGTGGAGGAAACAGATTAGCAGAAATGATTAGATATATGACTGGTGTGGACATGATAACCAATATTGTTAAATCTGCACTGGGAATGGAACTTGATGTCATTGAGCAGAAAGAATTAAAAGATAATTGGGCTGAAATTATTCTTCATAGTGAAAAAGAAGGAACTTTTGAAAAACTATGGATTTCAAAAGAAATCAGTTCAAATATTGTAGAAAACGATTTGTGGATAGAAACAGGAACACATGTAGGAGGCTTCTCAGGAGCAAATGAGGCCATTGGAACCATGGTGTTAAAATTTGATAGTGAAATTCAAATGAATAATGTTTTAAATAATCAGAATAACTACATTAAGGTAATTGTAGATTAACGATAGGAGGAAAAATGAAAAAAATTATTGTATTTGGAGCTAGTGGAGATACTGGAAAATATTTTGTGGATTATTTATTAAATAATTTCAAAGATAAATATGAAATAATTGCATCTGGGTCAAGAGATTGTGAATATTATAAAAAAATAGGTATTCAATATATAAAAGTAGACATTACTAAAAAAGAGAAATTCGAAAAGTTACCTAAGAAAAATATTTTTGCAGTAGTAGATTTAGCTGGACTAATGCCTGCAAGAATGAAAGGGTATGAACCTTATAAATATATAGATGTTAATATAACTGGAAACTTTAATATATTAGAATATTGCAGAATAAACAAAGTAGATAGAATACTATATGCACAGAGCTTTGGAGATATTAAAGATTATGGAGAAACTGAGTTAGTACTTAAAGCGGACATGACTCCTAAATTTAATTATAATACAGATCATACTATTTATGTAATGACTAAAAACTTTGCGGCAGACATGATAAAAAATTATAACCAAAGATATAATATCAATGCATTTATATTTAGATTACCAACAATATATTTATATTCAAAAATTGATACATATTATGTGGATGGAGAAGAACATAAAATAGGTTATCGATTACTAATGGACAAAGCTATGAAAGGCGAAACAATAGAGATTTGGGGAAATGAAAATAGAGTAAAAGACATGGTATATGTAAAAGATTTTTGCCAAATGATGGCAAGAGCATTGGAAGTAAACAAAAAATTTGGTCATTATAATGTGGGAACTGGAATAGGAACATCTCTTAAAGAGCAGATAGAGGGAATTGTTGAGGTTTTCTCACCTAAAGATAAAAAATCAGAGATTATACAGGCTAAAGACAAGCCTAATGCTCCGCAATACATAATGGATATTGAGCCAGCTAAAAAAGAACTAGGGTATGAGCCAAAATATGACTACATAAATATGCTAAAAGACTTCAAAAAAGAAATGGAAGAGAAAAGGTTTGAATAAAGAGGTAGATAAGATGGATAAAAAAATTTTAGTAACACAGTCTTCAATACCAACACTTGAAGAATATAGTAAAGAAATAGAAGATATATTTGAGACAAGATGGCTTACAAATATGGGAGCAAAACATCATGAACTCGAAGAAAAACTGTGTGAAAAATTAAAAGTAAAAAACATATCATTATTTAACAATGGTCATTTAGCACTATATACTGCAATCAATAAAATGAATTTATCTGGAGAAGTAATTACTACACCGTTTTCATTTGCTTCTACAACACATGCAATAGTACAAAATGGATTAACGCCTGTATTTTGCGATATAAACGAGGATGATTACACAATTGATGTAAATAAAATAGAAGAATTAATTACAAAAAAAACAACAGCAATAGTGCCAGTTCATGTTTATGGACATGCTTGCGATGTTGAGACAATAGAAAAAATAGCTAAAAAACATAATTTAAAAGTCATCTATGATGCAGCCCATGTTTTTGGAGTTGAGGTAAATGGCAGAGGAATAGGAAGCTATGGAGATATTTCAATGTTTAGCTTTCATGCAACAAAAGTATTTAATACTATTGAAGGTGGAGCACTAGTATATAATAATCCAGAATTAAAGAAACAAATAGATAGCTTTAAAAACTTTGGAATAATAGATCAAGAACATGTTATAGATATTGGAATTAATTCTAAAATGAATGAATTTCAAGCAGCAATGGGATTATGCAATTTAAGACATTTTGATGAAGAAATTGCAAAAAGAGAGAAAGTATATAATGTATATACAGAAAGACTATCTGGGGTTCCAGGAATTACTATCTCTAAAACGCAAAAAGGAGTGAAACCAAATTTTGCGTACTATCCTGTAATATTTGATGAGACAGTATTTGGCAAGACTAGAGATGAAATATCAGAAGAACTAGCAAAAGAAAATATCTTCTCAAGAAAATATTTCTATCCATTAATATCAGATTACGATTGTTATAGAGATAGATTCGATTCTAAAAAAACGCCTGTTGCAAAGAGAATATCAAATAGAGTGCTAACAATACCTATGTATGCAAATCTTTCTGTAGAAGATGCAAATAAGATTTGTGATATAATATTAAAAAAATAATCAAAGGAATATAATATGAACAACTTAAAACAAAATGTATTTTCAAATGTAATATGGAGATTTGCAGAAAGAACAGGAGCCCAATTAGTTGGATTTATTGTTTCAATCGTTTTAGCAAGAATATTATCTCCAAGTGATTATGGAATTGTAGCATTAGTAAGTGTATTTACTACAATAATGCAGGTATTTGTTGATACTGGATTAGGAAATGCATTAATTCAAAAGAAAGATGCAGATGATGTGGATTTTTCTACGGTGTTTTATACAAATATAGCATTTTGTTTAGTATTGTATTTAATAATATTTATTAGTGCACCGCTAATTGCAAAATTGTATAATAATGAAGCATTAACAGCTGTTACAAGAGTTTTGGGATTAACGATAGTAATCTCTGGAGTAAAAAATGTTCAACAGGCTTATGTGTCTAGAAAGATGATTTTTAAAAAATTCTTTTTTGCTACACTTGTTGGAACTATTGGAGCAGGGGTATTAGGAATTACACTTGCTATAAATGGAGCAGGAGTATGGGCCCTAGTTGCACAACAAATATTTAATTTAACTGTAGATACAATAATATTGTGGATAACAGTAAAATGGAGACCAAAAAAATTTTTTTCATTTACTAGATTGAAAGAATTATTTTCTTATGGATGGAAATTGCTAGTATCATCCATTATAGATACTGTTTATAACAATGTAAGGCAGTTAATAATTGGAAAATTTTATTCTTCCTCAGATTTAGCGTATTACAATAAAGCAAAACAATTTCCTGAATTGATTGTAAATAATGTTAATACATCAATTGATAGTGTCTTATTACCAACAATGTCAAGAGAACAAGAAAATAAAGAAAAAGTAAGAACAATGACGAGGAGAGCTATAAAAACATCTATTTATATAATGGCTCCTCTTATGATGGGACTTGCTTTTACAGCGAACAATGTTATTAAAATCTTATTAACGGATAAATGGAGTGCATCAGTACCATATTTAATAGTTTTTGCGATTACATATATGTTTTGGCCAGTACATACAGCTAATCTTAATGCTATAAAAGCAATGGGAAGAAGTGATTTATTTTTAAAATTGGAAATAATAAAAAAAGCTGTAGGAGTGATACTATTATTGTTAACATTTAGAATAAGCGTATGGGCAATGGCATTAAGTTTTTTAATTAGTGGCGTTATAAGCCAAATTATAAATGCTTGGCCAAATAGAAAACTATTAAATTATAGTTATTTACAACAATTTAAAGATATTTTGCCTAGTATTGTGTTGGCTGTTGTAATGGGAATCATCGTATATTTAATAAATTTTCTAAGATTACCAACTCTAGTAACATTAATAATACAGATAGTTTTAGGTGCAATCATATATATAGGTGGTTCAGCACTATTAAAATTTGAATCTTTTTCTTATGTAATTGATATTTTAAAACATCGAAAAAATTAAATAAAAAGTAAAGGTAGAAAATACACAATTTTTATTTAAGTAAATATTAAAAAAGGCAAGAAAGGAATAAAGAAAATATGAAAATAGCGGTTGCAGGTACTGGATATGTAGGATTATCTTTAGCAACACTTTTAAGTCAAAATAATGAAGTTGTTGCACTTGATATAATTCCTGAAAAAGTTGAAAAAATAAATAAAAGAATTTCACCAATTAGAGATGAATATATTGAAAGATTTTTAAAAGAAAAAAAATTAAATTTAAAAGCTACACTAGATTATAGAGAAGCCTTTGAAGGTGCAAAGTATGTAATAATTAGTACTCCAACTAATTATGATGAAGAAAAAAATTATTTTGATACATCAAGTGTTGAAGACATAATTGAAAAAGTAATTTCAATGAAAAATGAAAACATAACCATGATTATAAAATCAACTATACCAGTTGGGTATACTGAAAAAATTAGAAAGAAATATAATATTAATAATATTTTCTTTAGTCCGGAATTTTTAAGAGAAGGCAAAGCTTTATATGATAATTTATATCCATCAAGAATAATTGTGGGTGATAAAGGAATACGAGGACACGAATTTGCGGAACTATTAAGTGAATCAGCAATAGAAAAAGAAATTAATATATTATTTATGAACAGTACAGAGGCAGAAGCTGTTAAACTATTTGCCAATACATATTTAGCTTTAAGAGTTGCATTTTTTAATGAATTAGATACATATGCAGATATAAAAAATTTAAATACAAAAGACATAATAAAAGGAGTTGGATTAGATCCTAGAATAGGTACACATTATAATAATCCTTCGTTTGGATATGGGGGCTATTGTCTTCCAAAAGATACTAAGCAATTATTGGCTAATTATAAAGATGTTCCTCAAAATTTAATTGAAGCTATAGTAAATTCAAATAAAACTAGAAAAGAATTTATTACAAATGATGTACTAAAGCTAAAACCAGAATGTATAGGAATATATAGGCTTACAATGAAATCAGGCTCAGATAATTTTAGAGCAAGTGCTATTCAAGATATAATAAAGAAATTAAAAGAAGAGAAACAGAACATTATTATATATGAACCAACCTTGAAACAAAATGAGTTTGACGGATGCAAAATTGTAAATGACTTAAGAGAATTTAAAGAAAAAAGTTCAGTAATTATGGCAAATAGATTAAACGAAGAATTACAAGATGTAAAAGAAAAAATTTATACTAGAGATTTATTTGCAATAGATTAAAAAATTGGAGGAAAGAACACTATGAAAATCTTGATTACAGGTGCCAATGGAATGCTTGCAAAAGCAGTAAAAGAAGAATTGAAAGAAAATGAATTAGTTTGTACAGATGTTGAAGAACTAGATATTACTAATTTAGATGCAGTTAGACTGTATACAAAAAAAGTAAAACCAGATTATATAATCAACTGTGCGGCTTATACAGCTGTTGACAAAGCTGAAGAACAAGAGGAACTTGTATATAAAATAAATGCAATTGGCCCTAAGAATTTAGCAATTGCTGCACAAGAAAATGATGCAGTATTAGTTCATATAAGCACAGACTATGTATTTGGCGGAGAAAAAGATGTTTCAGAAGATTATAGTGAAGACGATGAAAAAAATCCTCAAGCTGTGTATGGAAAAACAAAACTTGCAGGAGAAAAATTCATAGAAGAAAATTGTAAGAAATTCTATATATTTAGAACTGCATGGTTATATGGAGAAGGGCACAACTTTGTAAGAACTATGATTAATCTTTCAAAAGAACACGGCGAAGTAAAAGTTGTAAATGACCAACATGGAAGCCCAACTTATGTGGTAGATCTTGCTTCTATAATTCATCAAGCAATGGAAAAGCAAATTCCTTTTGGAGTCTATAACTCAACCAACATGGGTTATACAACTTGGTATGACTTCACAAAAATGATTTATGACCTAGAAGGAATAAACTGCAAAGTAACACCAGTAACAAGCGAAGAATTTAAGAGTGCAGCTAAAAGGCCTAAAAATTCTCAGATGTCTAAAAGCAAGCTATTAAAATATGGAATAAAAATACCAACTTATGAAGATGCATTAAAAAGATACTTAAAGATAGAACATGAAAAGAATAATTAATAAGAGGGAAAAATTATGAAGAATAGAAAAGGTATAATATTAGCAGGAGGAAGCGGAACAAGACTTTATCCATTAACAAAAGCAATTTCAAAACAAATAATGCCAGTATATGATAAGCCAATGATTTATTATCCATTGTATGTATTGATGGCTGCTGGAATAAGAGAAGTATTAATAATAACAACTCCAAGAGACCATGAAACATTTAAAGATTTACTTGGAGACGGAAAAAAATGGGGAATGCAAATAGAATATCAAATACAAGAAAAGCCAAATGGACTAGCAGAGGCTTTTATAATTGGAGAAGACTTTATTGGAGACTCAAATGTTGCCTTGATTTTAGGTGACAACATGTTTTATGGTGGAGACTTAAATGAAGTATTGAAATGCGCTAATGCTAGAGAAGATGAAGCAACAATTTTTGGATATAAGGTAAAAGACCCAAGAAGATATGGAGTAGTTGAAATAGACGGAGAGGGCAATGCTGTATCAATAGAAGAAAAACCATTAGAGCCTAAATCTAGTTATGCGGTACCTGGATTATACTTCTATACAAATGAGGTAATAGAGATTGCAAAAAACGTTAAACCATCTGCAAGAGGAGAACTGGAAATTACATCTATAAACGAGGAATATATGAATAGAGGAAAACTAAAAGTTGAAAAGTTGGGCAGAGGAATGGCATGGTTTGATACAGGAACACATGATGCACTAATTGAGACCTCAAGTTTTGTTCAGACAATAGAGAAAAGACAAGGAATGCAAATATGCTGTCCAGAGGAAATTGCATTTGAAAATGGATGGATAACGGGAGCTGAATTAAAAACACTTGCAGAACCTCTATTAAAGAGTGATTATGGAAGATTTTTAATGGATTTAGTAGAAAATAATTAGTGAAAATATAAAATGACTATTAATTTAATGATGATATAAAGTCAACTAAAGGGAAGGAATAGACTATATGGGAAAGTTTAAAAATTATGAAACATCAATAGATGGCGTGTATGTAATTGAACCTACTGTTTTTGGAGACGAAAGAGGATATTTCATGGAAACTTATGAAAAGAATGCTTTTGAAGAAATTGGAATAACCGGTGATTTTATTCAAGATAATCAATCGTGTTCAAAAAAAGGTGTATTAAGAGGGTTACACTTTCAAAAAAATCATTCTCAAGCAAAAATTGTGAGATGCATTAAAGGAGAAGTTTTTGACGTAGCCGTTGATTTAAGACCAGGAAGCAGGACTTATGGAAAATGGGAAGGAGTAGTCCTTTCAGGAGAAAACAAGAAAATGCTATATATTCCAAGAGGCTTTGCACATGGATTTTTAGTACTATCAGATACTGCAGAGTTTTGTTATAAAGTTGATAACATATATGATCATGAATCTGAGGGTGGATTGCAGTGGAATGATAAAGATGTAAATATAAAATGGCCTGAAGTAAAAGGGATAACACCTGAAAAGTATTTAACGGCTGAAAAAGATAGCAAATGGCCAACACTAAAAGAATTAAAAAATACAGATTTATTTGAAGAATATAGAATAAAATAATTTATCCGAACATAAAAAAGAGGGAGATTAAAAATGAAAAATATAATGATTACTGGCGCTGCTGGTTTTATAGGAGCAAATTTTGTTGAATTAATGGTAAAAAAGTACGGAGATAAATATAATTATATAGTTTACGATAAATTGACTTATGCTGGAAACATTCATAATTTGGACAACGTAAAAGATAAGATTATATTTGTTCAAGGAGATATATGTGATTTTGATAAAGTAATGGAAACTTATCAAAAATATAATATAGACGGAATTGTACACTTTGCAGCAGAATCACATGTTGATAATAGTATAAGAACTCCATTCATATTTACTCAAACTAATATATTAGGTACACATACATTACTAGAAGCAGCAAAGCAATTTTGGGGAGAAGGTAGCTCAAACAAATTTGTTCATGTTTCTACAGATGAAGTTTTTGGTAGTTTAGGAGAAACAGGATACTTTACAGAAATCTCGCCGATAAAACCTAACTCACCTTATTCTGCATCAAAAGCAAGCTCTGATTTAATAGCATTTGCGTATGCAGAAACATTTCAAATGAATGTAAGTGTAACAAATTGCTCAAACAATTATGGACCATATCAACATCACGAAAAGCTAATACCACACATGATTAGTTTATCCTTGAAAAATGAACCACTACCTGTATATGGTGAGGGAAAAAATATAAGAGATTGGTTGTTCGTAGAAGATCATTGCGAAGCGATTGATGAAGTTTTACATAATGGAAGAAAAGGCGAAAGATACTGTATTGGTGGACACAATGAAAGAAGAAATATAGATATTGTTAAACTTATATTAAAAAGACTAAATAAGCCGGAAACACTAATTACATATGTAACTGATAGAAAAGGACACGACTATAGATATGGAATAGATCCAACCAAAATTCATAACGAATTAGGTTGGCTTCCTAAGACTAAATTTGAAGATGGAATAGTAAAAACAATAGATTGGTATGTAGAACATCCAGAATATCTTATGAAATAAATATATAACCAATAGTTTTCAAAAAACTATTGCATTTTTATCATAATAAAATATATAATATAAAAGAAACATAGATTAAAAATCTAAATACAAAAAGAACAGGAAGTTATGTGCAATGAGAAAATACTTTGGAACAGATGGAATCAGAAGAATTGCAAACAGCGAACTAACACCAGAGTTAGTGTACAAAGTAGCAAAAGCAGGAGCGTATGTCTTATCAAAACATACAAACCACACACCAACAATTTTTATAGGAAGAGATACCAGAATATCTGGTACTTTAATAGAAGCTGCGATGACAGCTGGATTCCTAAGCTATGGGGCAAATGTAAAACAACTGGGGGTGATTCCAACACCAGGAGTTGCATATCTAACAAAAAGATATAAAGCAGATGCAAGCGTGGTAATATCGGCATCACACAACACATATGAATTCAATGGAATAAAATATTTTAGCAACAAGGGAATGAAAATTCCAGATACTCTAGAAGAAGAAATAGAAGAAGTAATGGATTCTGGAAAATTAGACGAGCTAACAGCAATAAATGACAAAATAGGAGTTGCTGAAAACAGAGAAGATTTACTAGAAGAATATGTATATTTTTTCAGAAAAAATTTTGAAGAAGAATTAGAAAACTTAGATAAAGAAAACTTCGTTGTAGCTTTAGATACAGCAAATGGTGCAACATATCAAATAGCAGACAAAGTATTTACTAAACTAGGAATAAAACATTATATAATAAATAATGAACCAAATGGAATAAATATAAATGATAACTGTGGTTCTACTCATATGCAAGGATTGCAAAAATTTGTTGTAGAAAACAAATGCAATTTAGGAATTGCATATGATGGGGACGGAGACAGATGTTTAGCGGTTAACGAAAAGGGAGAATTAGTTGATGGAGACTGCATAATGGCAGTAATATCAAACTATCTAAAAGAAAAAAACAAACTAAAAAACGATACACTAGTTGCAACAGTTATGAGTAATCTAGGGCTAAGAAAATTTGCACAAGAAAACAATATAAACTTTGAAACAACCAAAGTTGGAGACAGATATGTTCTTGAAAACATGCTTGCAAATGGCAACAATCTAGGAGGAGAACAATCAGGACACATAATAATGCTTGACTATAATCCAACAGGAGATGGAATATTAACATCATTAATGTTAGTGAAAATAATATTAGAAAAAGGACTTCAAATTTCAAAATTATGTGATATAATAAAAATATATCCACAAGTTTTAATAAATGCAAAAGTTTCTGCAGATAAAAAATATGATTATGAGAAAGATGCAGAGATAAAAGCAGAGATAGAAAAATTAGAGAAAGAATTCTCTGGAAATGGAAGAGTTCTTATAAGACCTTCTGGAACAGAACCGCTAGTAAGAGTTATGATAGAAGGCGAGGATCAAGGTTATATTAAAGCTAAGGCGGAAGCTTTGGCAAAATTAATAGAACAAAAGTTAAAATAAAGGAGGAAAAACAAATGCCATTCATTAATTTCACAAATATAATTACTGTACTATTAGCTGTAATACTTTTTGGACTAATAATATTCTTGGGAAAAGAACTACACAAGAGTGCATTACCAGCTATAATGCTATTTGCATTTTTAATAATACTAGTATGCCATGCTATGGAATTAATGCTTATACCAAACATAAGCAAAGAAGTATATCATGCAATAGCAAGAAGTATAGCAGTTGACTTTGGATTTATATTCTTATCTTTTATATCTTACTTATGGGTAGACGATATCCAAGCAAAGATAGAAAAAAGAAAGAGTATAGATGACAGCTTAAACTGGTTTTGGGCAAAAGTATAAATTAGCAAAAAATGGGAAAACTAACACCAAAGGAGAAGAATGGTGTTAGTTTTTTACATTGTAATATCAATAATTTTAACAATATTAAATCTGGCTTTTTTAATAAGCATATCAGAATTGGAATTAGATATAAAAAATCTTCAAATGAGCAATATAAATAAAAAAAGGAACAATGAGAAAATTCAAATAAAGGTATCTTTAAAGATAGGAGATTTTCATTGGTTAGGCATAAAAATAACAAAAACAAAATTAGCAACAATATATGCAAAAATGAATGAAAAACAATATAAGAAAAATATAACTAATAAAGATTTACAACGCCAAGCAATAGAAGACGTGAAAGTGTTCTTAAAAGATAAAGATATAAGACATCAATTTAAAGAGACAAAAATAAAAATAGAAAAATTAGATACAAGGATTTTTGTTGCAACTAAAAATTACATTGCCACATCTTATTTAGTAGCAATAATATCAATAATAATATCAAATATATTGCCACACGTTGTAGATAAAAAAGTAAACTTAGAGCAAGATATATTTTACCAAATCAAACCTATATATAATCCTATAAATATGTATAGTGTACAAGCGAACATAAGAATCAGTGCAAAGATAATAAAAGTTTTGAAAGACATATATGGAATGAAAAAAACAAAAGAAAAGCTAAAAATAAATGTTCAACCTGTATAAAAAATGCAAAAATGGTACATATTATCTATATACTAAAAAGAAAGAAGTGATTATATGGGAGAACATCCAATAGAAAATCTTATGAATACAGCTATGAATAGCATAAAAGACATGATTGATGTAGATACAATAATAGGAGATCCAATTCAAGCATCGAATAATACAGTCATAATACCAATATCAAAAGTTGGTTTTGGATTTGCAGCAGGTGGTAGCGAATTTAGGGGAGAAACCTTAGACGAATACACAAAAAGAGACAAAGAAGAACAAGTGCAATATAGGTTACCGTTTGGCGGAGGAGCTGGGGCGGGAGTTAGTATAATTCCAATGGCTTTTTTAGTAGTACAACCAGACACAGTAAAATTATTGCCAGTGGACCATAGTTCTTGTTTAGATAGACTATTAGACTACGTACCAGAGACGATAGATAAATTGAACACGATATTTAATAAGCAAATGCAAAATAGGAAAGAAGAAAAAATAGAAGCAAGAAAACTGGAAGAAAAAAAAATAGAAGAAGATAAAAAGAAACAACAGCCAGCAAAGCCAAAGAAAAATTTAAAATATCGTAAGCCACTAGAAACTTACGAGTTTGAATATGATGAAACAGAAGATGGCAATGAAGAAGAGGAATAGTAAAAAACTTTAAAACTTATCCCTCTCCATTCTTGCAAGCTCGTCACATCTATTATTAAATTCATTGTCAGCATGACCTTTAACTTTATGAAAAGTAACATCATGAATTTTGGTAAGACCATATAGTTCTTGCCAAAGTTCTTTATTTTTTACAGGATCATTTCCGGCAGTTTTCCAATTCTTTTTTATCCAACCATAAATCCATTTTTGTAAAAAAGCATTAACTACATAAGCGCTGTCACTGTACAAATCTACCTTGCAAGGACGTTTTAGAATTTTTAAAGATTCAATAACAGCAGTTAATTCCATAACGTTGTTAGTGGTATTATCAAGACCTCCAGAGATTTCTTTTTTAGTATCTCCGAACATCAAAATTGCACCCCAACCACCAGGACCAGGATTGCCAGAACAAGCACCATCAGTATAAATAGTAATTTCTTCCATAATAAAATTCCTCTCTTTAAAAAAATCATTGTAAATAATTTGATTTTATGATATTATACCAATAAACACATACAAGTGCAAGAAAAAAATACAAAAAAGGAGGTGCTTAGGTGTGAGTAGAGTAATTGGAGTTGTAGCAGAGTATAATCCATTTCATAATGGACACTATTATCATTTGCAAGCAACAAAAGAAATAACAGGAGCTGAATATTGTGTAGCAGTCATATCTGGAAATTTTACACAAAGGGGAGATACTTCCATTGTAAATAAATGGGCAAAAGCATATATGGCAATTTGCGGAGGAGCAGATCTTGTTATAGAATTGCCAACAGTATACAGTATCTCGAGTGCAGAGAACTTTGCAAGTGGAGCTGTAAAAATATTAGATAATCTAAAAGTAGTAAATGCAATTTCTTTTGGAGCAGAAGCAAATGATTTTGCGACTTTGAATAACATTGCAAATGTGCTATATGAAGAGCCAAAAGCCTATACTAACATATTATCGCACGAATTGAAGAAGGGAATATCATATCCTGCTGCAAGAGAAAATGCTTTAATGATGTATTTAAACGACATAAAAAGATATGCAAATACATTAAGTAGTCCCAATAATATACTTGCAATAGAATACCTAAAAGCACTAAAAATTCAAAAGAGTAAATTAGAACCGATAATGATAAAAAGAAAAAAAGTATATTATAATGACAACAAAATTGTGGATGATTTTGCAAGTGCGACAGCAATTAGAAAATTGTTGCAAGACGGAGAGTATGCAAATTTAAGAAAAGTAATACCAAGAAGTAGCTATACAATAATAGGACAAGAATCAAGAAAAGGCGGAATGGTATTAAGCTTAGCTAAATATGAAAAAGAAATCATATACGCTTTAAGAAAAATGACAGTAGAAGAAATTGCAGATTTGCCAGATGTGTCGGAAGGACTACAATTTGCAATAAAAAATGCAGCAAACGAAGCTAATAATTTGAAGGATTTGATATCAAATATAAAATCAAAGAGATATACTCAAACAAGAATTCAAAGAATTTTACTATATGCGCTATTGGGAATAGATAAGAAGCTAATGGAAAATTCAAGAAAAGTTGTACCATACGTAAGAGTATTAGGATTTACACAAAAAGGAAAATCACTTTTATCAGAAATATCAAGAAGAAATCCAAAACTAAATATAATAACATCATTAAAAAAATATATGAATCAAAATCAAAACAAAAATAAAGTATTGGCAGAAATGCTAGAAAAAGATATATTTGCAACAGATGTATATACATTAGGTTATATAGGAGATTCAAAAGCAAACTTAGATTTTACAAATAATATGATTATAACAAACTAATTTAGAAAGAGGAAAAACTATGACAGTAGTCGGAATCACAGGAACATCGGGAAGTGGAAAATCAACCGTTGCTGGAATAATACAACAAAATTATAATGCTCAGATTATAGATGCAGACCAAATTGCAAAAGAGCTAACTCAACAAGATACTGAATATTTGCGCAAAATAACAAAGACATTTGGAGAGGAAATACTAGAAAACGGTAAATTAAATAGAAAAAAACTGGCAGACATAATATTTTCGGACAAAAAACAAAAAGAAAAAATAGATAAATTGACGCAAAAATATGTAGTAGATGAAATCAAAAAGCAAGTTAAAGAATCAAAAAACAAGTTGGTCTTATTAGATGTTCCATTGCTATTTGAAACAAAATTGAATGAAATTTGTGATATTACAATAGGGGTAATTGCGGATAAAAAACAAAAAATAGAAAGAATATGCAAAAGAGACAACATTGAAGAAAAGCAAGCATTAGCAAGACTTAGCAACCAAAAAGACGACAAGTTTTTTTCAAACAACTGTGATTACATTGTGAAAAACTGCAAGGAAGAGGAGCTAAAAGAAGAGATTAGGAAAATATTACCAAAATTACAATAATATTACAATGATATTACATTTTAGATAAAATATTGAAAAAAAGAAGATTATATCATATAATCTTCTTAAAGTACCAAAGAAATCCATTGGAGGGAAATTTATGGACAACCAAACTTTTGCAGATTACATTTTATCTGAAAAAAATTGGATAAAGAAAATGGAAATAATGTATTATTTAAACAAAAGAGGTAACATCTTTTTTGACAATTCTGTTGTTTTTAAAACAGAGTTATTAAAGTTGTTTTTAGATAATACAGATTTAGGTTTTGACTCAAATATGCTAATCACAGCATGTTTGCTATGTAACTGCAAAAAAGTAGAAAACTTTACAGACATGAGCAAAATAAAAACTTATGCAAAAGAGGGAGCAGAATATTTAAGAACATTAGGATTTGATGAAAGATTTTGTAGAATATGTGAACAAATAAATAGATATAGTGGTTCTGAACCAAGAGAGCCAGAGGCAGACGTTCTGGAATTAATAGACCAATTTGGAGGTATGCTTTTAGATAGACCGGAGAGAATTGGATTTAAAGTTGATGAAGCTTTAGTATTATTAGAATTTAGAAACTTAAAAGGAAAAGATAATAGATACCTAGAAGTTTTTAAGGACTTTGTAAACAGAATGGAGGCAATTAAAGTATGAGTTTAGGAAACGAAAATGATGTTATAATACCAGGAACAACTGGAATAATAACAGCTGCAAAAAATGAAGCAAATCAGTTTAATATTAATGAAGTAAATTATGAGACAAGAGATAAATATTTGGCAGAGCAAATTAGAAAAGCAGAGCCTGTATATAACATTCTAAACGGAAGAGCAAACGGAATTGAACTAATAAATTTAGTAGATCCATCTAGAATTGCAAGCAGTCAAGAAAGAACGACAACAGTAGGACAACAAGAAACAACAAAAGAAGGAACAGTATCAGTGAAAAGCTCAGGCAGATTTTATGAAGACTGGATGGGAAGAGAATAAGTAATATTAAGTTCTACTATTAGTGTCTTTTTATAAAGTGAGAACTTGTAAAAAGATATTAATAGTAGAACTATAAATTTGTATATAGAAAGGAATGTAGTAAAAAATGGAAGAGGTATTTGCAGATTTACACGTACACATAGGAAGAAGCGAAAGTGGAAAACCAATAAAAATAACAGCAGCAAGAAGCCTTAATTTTGCAAACATAGCAAGAGAATGCGCTGACAGAAAAGGAATAAACATAGTTGGAATAATAGATTGTGCATCGCCTTATGTTATAGAAGATATAGAAAACTTTTTAAAAACAGGAGAGGCTTATGAAATAAAAGATGGTGGAATAATATATAAAGATAAAGTCTGTATATTGCTAGGAAGCGAAGTAGAAACGTCAGAAGTAAGCAGAAACGGAAAATGCGGAGCAGCACATAACGTATGCTTCTTCCCGCATTTAGAAGATATAAAAGCATTCTCAAGAGAAATGAGCACACATATAAAAAATATAACATTAAGTACGCAGAGATCAAACGTATCAGGTTATGAACTTATAGACATAGTGGAAAAGTATAATGGAATATTAATTCCAGCACACTGTTTTACACCATTCAAAAGCTACTATGGCAACTGCGTAGACAAAATGAAAGATATATTCAAAGAAAAGTTTGATAAAATATTTGCAATAGAACTAGGATTAAGTGCAGATACAATGCTTGCAGATACAATTAGTGAACTAGAAGATAAAACATTTGTAACAAATTCAGATGCACATTCGCTACCTAAAATTGCAAGAGAATACAACAAGATGATAGTTGAAGATATCAGTTTTAAAGAAGTAGTAAAAGCTTTAAAAGGTGAAGACGGAAGAAAAGTATTATGCAACTATGGGTTAGATCCAAGATTGGGAAAATACCATAGAACATTTTGTGACGAATGCAATCAAGTAATAGAAACAAAAGAACCAGTCAGTGTATGTCCAAAATGTGGTAGCCAAAAAGTAACTTTTGGAGTATTTGATAGAATAGAACTAATCAAAGACAAAAAAGAAAGCAAGAGTCCAGCGAACAGACCACCTTACATATATCAAGTACCATTAACTTTCATACCAGGGCTTGGCGCAAAAACAATAGATAAACTATTAGATAAATTCGGAACAGAAATGACAATACTACATAAACTTTCACAAGACGATTTAGAAGCAGTGGTGGGAGAAAAAGTAGCAAAAGAGATAATACTTGCAAGAGAAGGAAAAATGAAATTGCAAGCTGGCGGTGGAGGAACATACGGAAAAGTTGCAAAAGAATAAAAAGGTAGTTCTAATTTCTAAGATTATTGAATAGACATTATGTATAAAACATAATCTTAGGAGGAAAGCCGTGAAGAGAAACTATAGAAAAAATAAAGAAAGCAAAATCAAGAATATAATATTAGAAAATATTATGGAAAATGCGAGAAGCTACTTGATTTTGCTTGTAATATTTTTTATAGGAATTATATTAGGAGTAATATTTGTAAACAATGCAAAAGAGGCACAAAGTTTACAAATAAGTAGCTACATAAATAACTTTGTGGAATCAGTAAAAGAAAATTATCAAATTTCAAGCAGCAAATTATTAATGAAGTCCATTTTAAACAATTTATATATCACAATAATCTTATGGTTCTTAGGCTCAACTGTGATAGGATTTCCGTTAATATACGTAGTGATAGGATATAAAGGTTACAGCATTGGGTACACAATATCTTCAATAATAGCAACACTGGGCACGGGAAAAGGCTTGATATTTATAATTTCCACGATGCTATTTCAGAGCATAATATACATACCAGCAATACTTGCGCTATCAGTGAGTGGAATAAAATTATATAAACTAATAATGGCAGATAGAAGAAGAGAAAATATAAAAATACAGATATTAAAACATACAATATTTTCGATATTTATATTCATAATATTAATAATATCATCATTTGTAGAAGCATATATTTCAGGTGGATTAACAACGATGTTAATAAAATATTGCTAGGTAAGTAAAAGCAAAGAAAAAAATAAAATATTTTGTAGAATTTTGTTAAAAGCTATTTACAATTAGCAAATATTTTGATATAACTATAATAAGTTATGTAAATAAATTATTTGCAACAGACATATAAAAAAAGATAGGGGAGTTCAAATGGAAAAGCAGGTTAAACTTTTTTTAAGTTTTCTTAAAGATGACAAAAAATTATCAGAAAACACACTTCAATCATACAGAAGAGATATAGAACAATACGAAAAATATGTTAGTGAAAACAAGATAAACTACTTAAAAGTAACAGAAGAAACTATAACAGATTACATGGAATATCTAAGAGAAGAAAATAAAAAAGAGTCTACAATTTCAAGAAGCTTAGCTTCAATAAGATCTTTTTATCAATATCTAATAAGAACTAAAAAAATCAAAAAAGATCCAACATCAAAAATTGAATCACCTAAAATAAATAAAAGAGTTCCAAACATATTAACATCAAAAGAAGTTGAACTATTATTAGACCAACCAAAGGATGTTGATTTAAAAGGAACAAGAGACAAAGCAATGCTTGAATTCGCATATGCTACAGGTATGAGAGTTACAGAGATGATTTCTCTAAACATAGACGATGTAAAATTAGACGAAGGATATGTTGTTTGTAAAGGTAGAAACAAATCAAGAAACATTCCTTTAGGTTCAATGTCATTAAAAGCATTAAAAGAATATATGGAAGACTCAAGACCATATCTAATCAGAGATGAAGAAGAACCAGCATTATTTGTAAACATCAGTGGAACAAGACTAACAAGACAAGGATTCTGGAAAATAGTTAAATATTACAAAGAACAAGCACACATAGAAAAAGACATAACACCACACGTGTTAAGACATTCTTTTGCAACACATCTATTACAGAATGGTGCTGAGCTAAAAGCAATTCAAACAATGCTTGGACATTCAGATATATCATCAACACAAGTATATAGACAATTCCAAGACGTTGGAATAAAAAATGAATATAAAAAAGCTCATCCAAGAGCATAAAAATAAAAAGAGGAGTTGGAAGGCTTCGACTCCTCTTGATAAAAATTTTAAAAAAATTTAAAAATACTATTGACAAATATTAATACAGCAGTTATAATAATAAATGTCGTTAGGAAATGCAGGTGTAGTTCAATGGCAGAATTCCAGCCTTCCAAGCTGGCTATGCGGGTTCGATTCCCGCTACCTGCTCCATTTGAAATCAACTTACGGACTGAAAAGTTCGTAAGTTTTTTTATAATAAATAATATAAAAAAAGAAGAAAAAATTATCAAAATAATTTAATCCTCTTTTTTTATTTTTTGAATATGGGAATAAAATCTATGTCTAGCCAGCACTGAATTTGTACTCCCGTACAAATTCGTATATGGGAACTCCCATACCCTTTATTTTAAAAATATTTGAGATACAGAAAGAATAAATTCAGCCATAATAGAAGAATTTAATGCTAATCTAGCATGATAGTCTGGAATGTTTAATTTGAAAATCTCCATCTAAAATTGCAATTATTTCTTTATTTTTTAATAAGTTGTAATTAGTATTCATACATTTTCTCATTCCTGTGTTCTATATCTTCCATTTTTTGGGATAAATATATTCTATTCTTTCTTTTTTGGGTACATAATGTTTTTTGATTTTAGTTCTATTTGATTTTAAATCAGGTAATGCTTGTCTACAATATTTATCTAATTCACAAAATATATTTTGACAATCAATAAGTTGTAATGGTCTATTACCAATTTTTTTAAAATCTAAATTAAGTCTTTTAAACTCTTCGTCTTGATGTTCATACATATACCTAATTATATCCTCGTTACTCATTTTACCTTTATCAATAAAACACTTTTTTATTCCTCTTAATGAACCAGGCCCTGCTACTGTAAATTCATCTTCTTTCCAATTTACCACTTCACTATAATTAATATCAGTTACTAATTGATAAGCCATAAAATTACCTATTAATGGATAACTTTTAATTATATTAAATGCTTGTTCCATAGTTTTACATTTAAGAATTTTACTTTGCATTTTATCTTCATTAAACATTTTATTTAAAAGTGCTAAATGGTTAGCATGTTTTCTATCATAACCAAATGCTTTATTAGCACAACTAATATAAGCATCATTATAAATTTTAGTTCCATTTGATATCGCACTTTCTAATGTTTTTGAATAAGCTTTAACATCAAAAGTCTTTAAGGTAATATCTTCAAAATTATTTAATAATAATTCCCAAGTTGATTCTTTGTTAAATAGTTTAAATATTAGTATTCTAAATAACATATCCTCGTCAGTATAACTTTTACCATTATAAATTACATTTTTTAATAAATACTGGCTAACTCTATCATTAACTCTATAACTATTGCAAAACTTATATTCTTGTAAGATTTTATCATTAGTCCATGGAGCAGGTTCGCCATTTAATTTTTTTATAAAAATATTTTGTCTTTCACAAGCAAAATACCAATATAAATCATAAACTTCTTGTCTTTTTTTCATATTTACCTCATACATTTTGGATCTCTTGAATTTATACATTTTTTTAATACTTTTACTTTATCTTTATCTTCGATATAATTTGCTATTATTTTTTGACCAATACAACCACTTTTACATATTTTATAATCTTTACAAGTAGAACAAGAATTATTAGTATTTAACTTTCTAATATTTGAAAAATAGGATGAATTATACATTTCTTCAAGAGTATTTTCTTTTATATTTCCACTGATACCAAGTTTGGTAAAATACTTTATAGAATCACAAGGATATGCAATACCATCAAATCCAATAATCACAATTTCATCAGCAATAATACAAGGACTATTTTCAACACCTAGAATATTCCATGGACTGCCTAATCTTATTTTCCCATTATTTCTAAGACTTACATATAACTCTTTTATCATCAATAATTCTTGTTTAGTTAAATCCATTTCTGTTATTCCTTTGCCATGAGGAACAAATCTAAGCAAACTAACTTTATCAAAATAAGATTTATCATTAAATAAATTTAAAGTACTAGTTACAGTGTCATTCATTTTAGGAATAGAGTCTTTTGAAACTGTATAATGAAATCCTAATTTTGCATTATAATCTTTAAAAACTTTATCAAAAAATTCAGTATGAGAATATGTAGATAAATCTTGTTCATCTGATAAAGTATCAGCTAAAGAATATATAATTTTATTTAAACCATTATGTAATAATTCTCTATATTTATTTAAGTTTTTTTCATTTCTATAAGCAAAAGTATATAGTGTTGAATTCATACCTGATTTTGAAGTCACTTTTATTAACTCTGGCAGTCTTTCATACATTAAAGGTTCCCCACCAGTAAATACTATTGTTTCTACATTCATATCTTTTGCTTCATATATAATTTTTTTTACATCTTCAAAATCTAATTCTTTTACATTATTAGAGCTATTAGTTGCACTACTTGAGCAATGCTTACAATTTCTAAAACATCTATTAGTAAGTTCAATTTTTACCTCTTTTAACATTGGCATTACCTCCAAGAAATTTATATAAGAGATTATACAATAAAGTACAAAAAATTCCCATACTTCTTTGTAAAAATATAGGAATTACTATATAATATTTTTTAGAAAGAGAATTTAGTTCGTAACTTGTTGTTTATTCGCTCCAAAAAGTAACTTACGAGCCAATCAAGGTTCGTAAGTTTTTTATTTAGTATTGTTATTAAAAAAAATCAATCGAACTAAAAATATTCAAAAATAAAAAGTACTTGTAAAAATTTTTTTAATTAAATATATAATTTAATAAAATTTTACTATCTCTATTTATAGCATAGCTGTAAGAAAAAATCAATACTAAAAAATAAAAAAATGGGAAAAATAAAAATATCAAAAAATGAGTATTCCCTAGACTTGAACCAACTGTAAGAGATTAACTTTTTTATTAAATTATATATTTAATAAAAATTTGATTACTAGTTGATTTGTAAAACACAATGTTTTATAATAACGATATACAAAAGGAAAGGGGAACGAAATGCCAAAAGAAACATTAAAAAATTTAAAAGAAACGAATGAAGGGAGAAAAGTAAAAATGAGAAAAATGTTTAAAAACAAAAAACGGAATCACGCTAATAGCTTTGGTTGTAACAATAGTAGTACTTTTGATATTAGCGGGAGTAAGCATAAGTTTAGTAGTGGATAAAAATGGAATAATCCAAAAAAGTAAAGATGCAAGAAGAGAATATGGACAAGCAAAAGCAAATGAACAGGAAGATTTATCTAATTTATCAGATATGATAGAAGAAGCAACAGCAGAGCCAACACCAAAAGTAAATGTAAATACAAAAGCAGGAGAAAATAGTACAATAAATGGTAAAAAAGGAACCTCAAAAAATCCAACAATACCCAAAAACTATATACCAATAGACACAGCTACATCTACGTGGGGAGATGGAAGTACTGCACCAAGTCAAGATTCAGTAAACCATGGACTTGTAATAAAAGATGAGAAAAATAATGAATGGGTATGGGTACCAGTGGATTCAACAACACTTGCAACAATGTATGAAGAATCAAGTGATGAAAAAACGCTATGTGGAACAACAGGAGAAACAGCAGTAAAAACAAAACTATATTCGAAATCAATAACAATAGGAACAGATAGTAATAAAACAACAATGTCAAGAACTACACCAGGTACAACAACTAATCCATATGACCGTGAGCCGGACCTAGTAGTTGGAAATGATGGTGCAAAGTATGATGCGAAAGACACATTTTATAAAACAATATTAGGAGACACAGGAACCAAAGAGCAATTAGCACAATTATTTGTAGATGAATATAAAGCAATGATAGAAAGTATAAGTAAATATGGAGGATTTTATATAGGAAGATATGAGTTATCAGAAGCAGGAGTGCAGAAAGATAAAGCAACATTAACAAACACAAATTGGTATAATTTATATAAAAAATGTAAAGAATTAAATGCAAGTGATAAAGTAGAAACAAGAATGATATGGGGATGCCAGTGGGATGTAACGATGAATTGGCTAATAAGTTCAGGAGCAAAGACAAGTAATGAAGTAAATAAAGACTCAAGTTCATGGGGAAATTATAAAGACAGTACAGAGAATGCAAAAGTAACAGTAACAGAAGAGGATGGAACGACGACAAATAAATATGGAAGCAAGCAGAATACAGGATATAGCGAGTACTGGAAAGCAAATAATATCTACGACTTAGCTGGAAACTGTTTTGAATGGACCCAAGAGGCGGGCTACACCCACTATCGAGCTGTCAGGGGTGGTAACTACAGCTACAGTGGCTCTAGCAACCCAGGTTCAAACCGCTACGACTACGATCCGGCCCTCAGCAGCGGCTACGGCACTCGGTTCTCGTCCCACTTTAATAATAAAGTCAAAATAGAGCGTTTAATTTTAACTGTGTAGAATCAAAAAAATGTAGGACTCTAGAGCGTGAGCACCAGGGTGAAGAATAATTGTCAAGCAGACATAATAAAAACTAAAAAAGGCAATAGATAAAAAGCTATTGCTTTTTTTATGTACTACTAGTATAATAAGTATGAAAAGTATAACAAAAAATATGGAGGCGGAAATGGATAAAAATAAATTTGTAGGAATCAGCAAAGTAGGAGAAAAAGGACAAATAGTAATACCAAAAGAAGCAAGAGATATGTTTGACATTAAACCAGGAGATTCAGTAGTTGTATTATGTGATAAAAATAGAGGAATGGCAATAGTAAAAGCAGAAAGCTTAGAACCTGCGATAGAAAAATTTATTCCGAAAGGAGATAAATAACATGATTCAAATAACAAACTTAACAAAAAATATAAAGAAAAAATAGCAGTAAACAACATCAACTTAACAATTAAAGAGGGAGAATTATTTGCTTTATTAGGAACAAATGGTGCAGGAAAAACAACAACAATAAAAATGCTCTCAACACTAATACTTCCGACAGAAGGAGAAATCAAAATAGCTGGCTATGACATAGCAAAAGACAGCGTGAAAATAAAAGAAATAGTAAATGTTTCTCCACAGGAAACAGCTATTGCGCCTAATCTGACAGTAAAAGAAAACTTAGATTTTATGGCAGGAGTTTATAAAATAAAAAACAAAAACGAAAAAATAGATAAATTAGTAAAAACATTTAAATTACAAGAAGTATTAAAACAAAAGGCAAAAACTTTATCAGGAGGATGGCAAAGAAAATTGTCAATAGCAATTTCTTTAATAAATGATCCGAAAGTATTATTCTTAGACGAACCAACACTTGGACTTGATGTACTTGCAAGAAGAGAGTTATGGACAGTGATAGAGTCACTAAAAGGAAAAATAACAATAATATTAACAACTCATTATATGGAAGAGGCAGAAAGTTTATCTGACAGAGTAGGAATAATGGATAAGGGAAAGCTGATTGCAGTAGGAACAGTAAAAGAACTTATGCAAAAAGTAGGAACAAATAATTTTGAAGAAGCTTTTGTTAAGATAGCAACAGGAGGTAGAGAATAATGAGAATACTAAACTTTGCAAAAAGAAATTTTAAAGAAATAATAAGAGATCCATTAAGCATAGTATTTGCAATAATCTTACCTCTATTTTTACTATTCATATTTCAACAATTTAATATATCCAATGAAGCATACAAACTAGAAAATTTTACTCCAGGGGTACTAATATTTAGCTTTTCATTTATAACACTATTTGCATCAACACTCATTGCAAAAGACAGAAAAACATCGTTGTTAATAAGACTTGGAATAAGTCCAATGAAGCCTATAGAATACATATTAGGGTACATGATTTCATTTATTCCAATAATATTATTGCAAGGCGTAGGGACTCTTGTAATAGCACTAATCTTAGGACTACCTTTTAGCATAAATATACTTTGGACAATATTAGTATCAATAATTATAGCAATATTATTTTTAGCGATAGGAATATTAATAGGAAGCCTAGTGTCAGATAAAGCTGCGTCAGGTGTTTCAAGTATAGTTGTTCAATTAGTTTGTTTTACCAGTGGAATGTACTTTCCAAAAGAATTGTTAGGAAGTGCATATAGCAAAATATGTGAAATACTTCCATTTGATTCGGCCTTGATAATAATCAAAGGAATACTAAACAACAATATAGAAAGTATAACAATGCAAAATCTAATAATCTTTAGTGCGTATACAATAGTGTTTGTAGTGTTATCAGCAGTAATATTCAAAAATAAAATGATAAGTGATAACAAATAAACCTGTACAATAGAAGAAAAGAGTGGTATAATTTTGGAGTAAAGAATTTTAGGAGATTACTGCAAAATGAAAAAGCAAAAAGTAAAAGTATTTAAACTAACAATGACAATACTAGCAATAGCAATAATTGTAGGAATAATAATATACATGTTTCCTGTAATGAGGAAACTATCAACAAAAGAAGGACAACTAGCATTTAAGGAAAAAGTATCAAGCTCAGGAATATTAGGGCTATTAATGTTATTTGCTTTGCAAGTGGCACAAATATTTCTAATAATCATTCCAGGAGAACCAATAGAAATACTGGCGGGAATGTGCTATGGCCCAATATGGGGAACGGTCTTCATAATGGTATCGGCAGGGATAATATCTACAATAATATTTTCCTTAGTAAGAAAGTATGGAAAAAGGTTTGTATACAACTTTTGCGATAAAGAAAAAGTTGCAAAAATAGAAAATAGCAAGCTATTTAAAAATCCAAATAAAATAGAAATGATAATGTTTATATTGTTCTTACTTCCAGGAACACCCAAAGACTTGCTAGCTTACATTGCAGGACTATTACCAATTAATCCTGTGAAATTTGTGCTAATATCAGTATTTGCTAGATTTCCATCAGTAATATCATCGACACTTGCTGGTGCAAACTTAGCAGTGGGAGATTGGAAAAAAAGCATAGTAATGTACTTGTCGATAGTGTTTGTAGCTATTATCGTAATACTAATAGCTAACAAATTTGACAAAGACAAGCTAGCCGAAAAAGCCATAAAAACAATAAAATAATCTAAAGACGAACTCTGAGATTTAGATTATTTTTTATTACCCTTTACAACAGCACCTCTTGGCATATCCTAAAAAATATGCTATACTAAATAAGAGATTTCTAGGAAAAACTAGAACAAATGAAAGGAAGAAAAAAATTGAAAATATTAGCAATAGGTGATTTAGTAGGAGAAAGAGGAGTAAGGAAACTAAAAGAACTTTTACCTAAAATAAGAGAAGAAGAAAAAATAGACTTTGTAATAGTCAATGCTGAAAACTCAGCAGACGGAATGGGAATTACAAATAAAATATTTAATGAGCTAAAAGCACTAAAAATAGATGCAATAACAATGGGAAACCATACCTGGGGCAAAAAGGACATATTTGGTTTTATAGATGACAAAATATTATTAAGACCAGCAAACTATGTTGCTAAAGTTCCAGGAAAAGGTTATGGCATATATGAATGTAAAGGTAAAGAAATCTGTGTTGTAAATCTAATAGGAAGAACAGATATGAATGTTCAATCAGAAAATCCATTTACAAGGATGCAAAGTATTTTAGAAAAAGTAAAAGACAAAGCAGACATAATAATATTAGATTTTCATGCTGAAGCAACAGCAGAAAAAATTGCAATGGGTTATTATCTAGATGGAAAAGTAACAGCGATTTTTGGAACACATACACATGTACAAACTGCTGATGAGACAATATTAGAAAAGGGAACAGCATATATCACAGATATAGGAATGACTGGTCCAGCAAAATCTGTAATAGGAATGGATATAGATGCATCTATAAAAAGATTTGAAACAACGCTTCCTGAAAAATATAAAGTTGCGTCAGGAGAAGCAAAATTGAACGGTTGTATTTTCGAGATTAATGACGAAAATTGTCGAGTAAACAAAATTACTAGAGTAGCAAGGAAATAAATGACGAAAATTGCAGAAAACGCACGATGAAAACTGTAAGAAATTACCAGTTTTATATAGACAAATGACTCCGAATATTATATAAATATAACTGTACTTAAACATACAGAAAAATAAAATATTAGGAGGAAAAAAATGGAAGTTTTAAAGATCTCATCAAAATCAAATCCAAATTCAGTAGCAGGAGCAATCGCTGGGTTGGTAAAAGAATCAAACAAAGCAGAAATGCAAGCAATTGGAGCAGGAGCTCTAAATCAGGCAGTAAAGGCAGTAGCAATAGCTAGAGGATTTGTAGCACCAGCAGGAGTTGACTTAATTTGCATTCCAGCATTTGCAGAAGTAGAAGTTGAAGGGGAAGAAAGAACAGGGATGAAACTTATAGTGGAGTCTAGAAAATAAAATCAATCTATTTTAATAAATATGGGGGTATGACAAAAACATACCCCTTTTGTATTTTTTAGAAATAAAATTCCCACAACTATTGAAAAAATCAGACATTTAATGTATTATAAGCATATAAGAAAATAAAGAGAGGGCAAAATATGAAATTAAGCAATGCATTTAAATACATATTTATAATATTTGCAATAGGAATAATTGTGTATGCTGGCTACCGAATTTATAAAACTCAAAATACGCAACAAAACAATACAGAAGAGCCTAATACGGTGGCAGAAGAAAATATAATAAAAGACATCAGACTAGCACTTACAAACTACGATACAATGAATCCGCTAATTACGTCAAATAAAGAGATACTAAACATAGACACTTTGATATTTGAACCACTTTTTACATTGACTCAAAACTATGAAATAGTACCTTGTTTGGCAAAGGAATGTGCTAAAACAGGAAACAATATATATGTAATAAAGCTTAAAGAAGGAGTAGTTTGGCAAAACGGAAATCCATTTACAGGAGAAGACGTAAAATTTACAATAGAAACAATTAATCAGGGCAACTCAATATATAAATATAATACAAGCCACATCACAAATATTGAGGTGGTTGATATAAATACTGTAAAATTAACACTGGATGCAGATGTTCCGTTCTTTGTATATAATTTGATATTTCCAATCGTTTCTAGTGCGTATTACCAAGGAGAAGATTTTTACAACAGTGCTAAAACTCCTATTGGAACAGGGAAATTTACCATAACAAACATAAGTACAAACAATATAACACTTGCAAAAAATTCTAAATATAGGGATTTAGAAAACGATCCTATAAAAATAGATACAATAAAAATAAATTTATATACGTCAATGGGAGAAGCATACAATAATTTTAAAATGGGAAATATAGACCTGTTAGACACATCAAACCCTAATTTCCAAGATTATATTGGAACGATTGGATTTGAAAAGACAGAATATCCTGGCCGACAATTTGACTTTTTGAGCCTAAACTGCGAAGACTCAATTCTACAAGACAAAGCTGTTAGACAAGCTATTAGTTATGCGATAGACAAAAGTAATATAAATTCAGCTGTATTTAACAATCAAAATTATGTGGCAGAATACCCTTTAGATTATGGAAATTTCTTATATGAAGCTAATAATGCAAGTTCAGGCTATAATCCAGAACAAGCAAAACAAGTTCTTCAAGATGGTGGATGGACATATGCAAATAATCGCTGGAGAAAAGAAATAGATGGAGTAACTAGAACTTTAAGACTAAAAATTGCAGTAGACAAAGATAATCAAACAAGAGTTGCAGTAGCCGACTTGATAAAAGAGCAATTAGAAGCAATAGGAATGGAAGTAAGAGTCAACAAAATATCTAAAAACCAATATAATGAATATATTGGTGGGGACGATTATCAAATTCTACTCACAGGGGTGTACACATCATATAGTCCTGATATAACATATTATTTTGCGCCAGGAAATATTGAGAAATATACAAATGATGAACTGTTTAAACTCTTGCAAAATGCAGGAATGATAAATGACAGCGGTAAAATAAAAGAAATATACCAAAAAGTTTACAATATATATAAAGAAGACGTTCCGTTCATTGGATTATATAGAACAAAAGGCATGGTAATAACAAGCTCATCATTAATTGGAACAGTAGAAGCAAATTGCTATAAAAGCTTTTACGAGATAAATAATTGGTATAGAAAATAAAAAAATACGTCAAGTGAAAAGTTAAATGCAATTCTGTAAAGTAAATGCAACTTGTACGAGAAATAAAAAAATAAAACAAATGTTTGAAAAAAGTCTTGACAAATAAAAATAATAGTATATAATATAACAAGATTGATAATACAAACACATGTTTATAAATTAGGAGGAAAACAATATGGAAAATAATGAAAAGAAAAAAGCACTAGAATCAGCTTTAGGGCAAATAGAAAAACAATTTGGAAAAGGCTCAGTTATGAAATTAGGAGACTTTAAAGCAATGAATGTAGAAGCTATACCTACCGGGGCTCTAAGCTTGGACGTTGCTTTAGGAATAGGTGGAATACCAAAGGGAAGAATTATAGAAATATTTGGACCTGAATCTTCAGGAAAAACAACACTTGCATTACATATGATTGCAGAGTGCCAAAAATTAGGTGGAGAAGCAGCTTTTATAGATGCAGAACACGCATTAGATCCAGTGTATGCAAAACACTTAGGAGTTGATATAGACGATTTAATCGTATCTCAACCTGATACTGGAGAGCAAGCTCTAGAAATAGTAGAAGCGTTAGTTAGAAGCGGTGCTATTGATATAATTGTAGTAGACTCAGTTGCAGCATTAGTTCCAAAAGCAGAAATTGATGGCGATATGGGTGATGCACATGTTGGTCTTCAAGCAAGACTTATGTCGCAAGCTTTAAGAAAATTGGCAGGTGTACTTAATAAATCAAATACAGCAATAATATTCATAAACCAATTAAGAGAAAAAGTTGGTATTATGTTTGGAAACCCAGAAACAACTCCAGGAGGAAGAGCTTTAAAATTCTATTCTTCAGTTAGATTGGACATAAGAAAAGTAGAAAATCTAAAACAAGATGGAGAAGTATTTGGAAACAGAGCAAGAGTAAAAGTTGTAAAAAATAAAGTTGCTCCACCATTTAGAGAGGCTGAATTTGATATTATATATGGAAAAGGAATTTCAAAATCAGGAAATATACTAGACCTAGCAGTAAGCTTAGATATAGTAGAAAAGAGTGGTTCTTGGTTTAGCTATGATGGAACAAGAATCGGACAAGGTAGAGAAAATGCAAAAAAATACTTTGAGGATAATCCAAAAATAATGGCAGAAGTAGAGAAAAAAGTTAGAGCAAAATTTGATGAAGCTTTCGAAAAAAGCCTAAATGATGAAGGTTCAGAAGAAGTAGAAGAACAAGACGAGCCACTAGATGATGAAGAATAATAGAGGGTATAAATGTACACGATAGAAGAATATGATAAACAAAAATCGAGAGTATTAAAATATGTGTTGTATAAAAAGAGAAGCAAGCAAGAAGTAAAAAACAAATTCTATAACGATGTAGAAGAAAATATGTTAGAGGATATTATTTGTGAATTAGAAGAGAACGGTTATATAAATGATAATAACTATATAGAAAGAGCGGTCAATGAGTTTATAGCTCTAAATAACTTATCTATAAAGGAAATAAAATATAAATTAATTGCAAAAGGTATCCCTAATAGCTTGATAGAAGACTATATAAATGATAAAATAGAGAAGCTTGAAGAATACGAAATAACCTCGGCTAAAAACATAATTGTAAAAAAACAAAACCAAATGGATGAAGAAACAATTATACAATTTTTAGTAAAGAAGGGATATAAGACAAGCAATATAAGAGAAGCAATTTCAAGACTAAGTGATGAAGAGATATCATAACAATATAACGAAAAGGACAAAGAAAATGCAAAATGTATTAACATTAGAAACAAAAAAATATGCTATAAAAATAGAAAATTTTGAAGGACCACTAGATTTATTGTGCCATTTAATAGACAAAAATAAAATGAATATTAATGACATAAAATTAAACGAAATTACGGACCAGTACATAGAACACATTAATAAAATGGAAGAAATGAATTTAGAGGTTACTAGTGAATTTCTAGTTATGGCGTCTACCTTAATATATCTAAAATCAAAGAGTCTACTTCCAAAAGAAGGAGATAACGAGGAAGAAATTTCAGAAGAAGAACTATTAAGGAGAATAATAGAATACAAAAAATATAAAGAAATAACAAAGAATCTTAGAGAAATGTATAATAACAGTGCAATTAGATTCTACAAACTACCAGACAACGTAGAATTACCAAAACAAAAATTAGAAATCGAATATGAAAAACAAAACATTGTTGATGCATATTCAAATATAGTGAGAATAAATGAAGAAAAGCAAAACGAAAATGCACAAAATATAGAAAAAATTGCTATTACTGATAAATATACAGTAGCAAGCAAAGTAAAAGATATGTTGAAAGAATTGGTAAGAAGACCTAAATTCATATTTAATACATTATTTTCGTTAAATAGATGTGAAAAAGAAGAAGTTGTTACAGCTTTTTCTGGACTATTAGAATTGTCAAGAAGAAGCAAAGTAATCACTAGTCAGGAAGAATTATTTGGTGATATATCAGTAGAAAAATATAAATAAACAAAGTTCTAAAATATACAATAAAGCATATACATATAGTATGTGCTTTATTTTTGTGTAAAGGAGAAATATGAATCTAGAATATATATTAAAATGTTTTCCGGTTAATATTAGACAAACAATAGAAGAAAAGGCTGAACTCAATAATTTGGAAGAAGTCCGACTTAGAAACAATTTGCCTATAATATTGGAGATGGGAAAATACGAAAAAGTAATTCAATATAAAATTAATCCAGAAGAAATGAACTACATATTTCAAAAAATATGTGAGAATTCAATCTATACATATCAAAATCAAATTGCAGGTGGATTTATTACAATAAAGGGAGGAAATAGAGTTGGACTTGTTGGAACAGCCGTAGTAAAAGATGGATGTATAACAAACTTTAATTATATATCAAGTCTAAACATAAGAATAAGCAGAGAAGTAATTGGTTGTAGTAATCAATTAATGGATGAAATTATAAACAAAGAAGAAAACACAATATACAATACTCTAATTGTATCCCCACCGGGGATGGGAAAGACAACTTTGTTAAGAGATATAATCAGAAACATAAGCAATGGAATTGCTAACAAACTAACCGGCAAGAACATAGCGGTAATTGACGAAAGATGTGAAATCTCAGCAATGTACAAAGGGATTATGCAAAATGATTTGGGAATAAGAACAGATGTCATAAATGACATTCCAAAATATCTTGGAATGAAAATGGCAATTAGATCAATGGCACCACAAGTCATTGCAGCAGACGAGATAGGTAGCACAAAAGATAGTGAAGCCATAAGATATGCAATGTGTTGTGGAGTTAAAGGAATATTTACAGCACACGGAAAAAATATGGAAGAGTTAAGAAAGAATCCAGAATTAAAACAGCTGATAGAAGAAAAAATATTTGACAAAATAATCTTCTTGCAAGGAAGAGAAAATAATAAAATAAAATTTAATATATAAAATAGTTCTAAAATAAAAATATTGGAATATACATATATAAAGTGAGTATAGAATCAGAAAGGACAAGACATGGACTTTATAAAAGGTATTCTAATATTGTTTGTGTTTTTAATATTTGTAAAAATAGGAAACATATATTCTAAAAAATACATAAATAGAGCGTCACAGCTAGAACAGATGAAAAATCTATTAAACATTTTTAAAGTAAAAATAAAATTTACTTGCGATACGATACAAGAAATCTTTAACCAGTTATACGAAGACACTCCAAATGAAATAGGAGAAATCTTCAAAAAAGCCAATGAATATATGGAAACGTACAGTGCAAAAGAAGCTTGGAACAAATCGCTAGAAGAAGCCAAAACTGACTTAACAAAAGAAGATATAGAGACACTTAAAAACTTAGGAAAAATATTAGGAGAAACAGATGTAGAAGGACAAATAAACCAAATAGAACTGACAGAAACACTATTAAAAAATCAAATTAAAGAAGCACTTGAGGAAAAGGTAAAAAACTCAAAAATGTATAGAACTTTAGGAGTAACAGTGGGACTTGCTATTTCTATAATTTTAATATGAGAGGGAAGTAAAGAGTATGGACATAAATCTTTTGTTTAAAATTGCAGCTATTGGAATATTAGTAGCTGTGCTATATCAAGTATTAGTAAGAGCTGGAAGAGAAGATCAAGCAATGATGACAACACTAGCAGGGCTAATAATAGTCTTAACAATGGTCATAAAAGAAATAAGTACATTATTTGACACAGTAAGAACCATCTTTAATTTATAGGGAAGGATTGTGACTAAAGATGGACATTATAAAAATTATAGGAATAGGTTTAGTATCTTTAATTATAATTGTAATTCTAAAGCAATACAGACCAGAATTTGCAATGTACGTATCATTAATAGCAGGAGTGTTAATATTCGCGTTAATTGCTACAAGACTGTCGGGAATTATAGATGTGCTAAAAAGCATTGCGAACAAAGCAACCATAAATAGTGGATTTCTAGTCCTTCTCATAAAAATAACAGGAATTGCCATACTAACTGAATTTACGGTAAGCATTTGTAAAGATACAGGCGAATCGGCAATAGCTCATAAAGTGGACTTGGGAGGAAAAGTAATAATAATGTCAATGTCAATACCAATAATGGCAAGTTTATTAGAAACAATTATAAAAATATTGCCATAAATATTTTGCAAAAGAAAATGGGAGCAAAGATGAGAGATGTAATAAAAAAATTAATAATTACAATCATATCAATAATTTTAGCACAATTTATATTTACAAGTTTTTTTTATAAAGTAAAAGCCGAGTATACTGAAACGAATCAGAATAGCATTATAGAAAGCCAATCTAAATCATTTGGAATATCAAGCTTTATAGAAGAAGCGGACAAATATCAAAGTGAAGACTTTTCGATAGACGTAAGCGAACTATTCGCATCAGCAGTAAAAGGAAACGTTGATAACAAATCAATTGGACAAAGGATATTATCGATTTTATTTAAACAAACAAGTAGTGCTATAAAAACAATACGGCATAATAATGATAATAGTAATAATATCAAGTGTAATGAAAAGCATAAGCGACAACTTGGAAAATTCAGGTGTAGCCCAGATTACACACTATGTTACATATATCTTAATAGTTACCGTAATAATGAAAAATTTTTCAGACATTATAGTAATGGTAAAAAACTCAATAGAAAATTTAATAGGCTTTACAAACTGTCTATTACCATTGTTAATAAATTTAATGATTACAACTCGGAAATATTACATCAGCAAGTTTATTACAACCAATAATATTATTCTTAATAACATTCATTGGTAACTTTATAAATGGAATATTAATACCAGTAATATTAATATCTGTATCACTTAGCATAATATCAAACATATCAGACAGAGTTCAGGTCGACAAATTAGCAAAGTTTATAAATAGTTCAGTTGTATGGATTTTAGGGATTGCATTAACAGTATTTGTTGGAGTTACTTCATTAGAAGGAAGTATTACAAACGGAGTAGATGCGCTAACGGTAAAAACTACAAAGGCTGCGGTATCTAACTTTATACCGATAGTAGGAAAAATATTGCGGAGATGCTGTCGAAACAGTAATGAGTTGCAGTAACATTTTAAAAAATGCGGTGGGAATAGTTGGAGTAGTTATAATAATAAGCATATGCATAGTTCCGATTATAAAACTAATGGCGCTTATGGGTGTCTATTACTTAGGATCAGCACTCTGCCAACCAATAGCAGACGAAAAAATAGTAAAGCTTTTAGAAAAAATTGGAGCTACATTCAAACTACTTTTAGCGATAATGAGTAGTGTTTCTGTAATGTTGATAATTGGCATAACACTAGTAATAAAAATATCAAACAGTGGAATGATGATGCAATAACAAAGGAGAAATTATGGTAGCGTTTTTTAGTAGTTGGGCACAGGGAATAATAGTTGCAGTAATAGTAGCGACAATAGTTGAACTACTATTACCAAATGGGAGCAGTAAAAAATATGTCAAAGTAGTTGTGGGAATTTATATACTGTTTTCAATAATAGCACCAGTAGTTAATAAATTTGCCAATCAAGACATAAATGCTGAAATATTTACCTTGGATAAATACGAAAAAAAGATGGAAGACGGCAACAATAAAATCTTACAAAAAATAGAGGCAAATAATAGCAGAACCGTAAAAGATATATATGTGGCAAATTTAGAAGCAGACTTAAAAGCAAAACTAAAAGACAAAGGATATGAAGTAACAAGTACATATATAAAAGCCAAAGATGATGAAAACTACACAATAGAAAATATCAGCATCACAGTTAAAAAGAACGAAAACAAAGAAAATAAAAATGAAATATCTATTGGAGAAATTACAATAAGCAAAACTAAAGACAATACAACTTCAAACGAAGACATAAGCAGACAGGATAAACAAGAAATAAAAGAATATTTAGCTAAAACATATGATATATCTGAAAAAATTATAGATATAAATTAACAAAAGAGAGGTGAAAGGTTTGATAAAAGAAAAATTTAAAGATGCCTTTAAAATAAAAAAAGGAAAAAATAACAAAAGCTCAATAGAAAATTTGATAGTTCTGGGAATTTTATTAATCATAACAATAGTTGCAATCAACTACATATTGTCAGGTAATAGCAAAAAGAGTAAGACGATAACAAACAGTCAAGGGAAAACACTAGCAACAGAAGAAACAAAAACATCAGAACAAATAGGCGAAAATATAGAAAACAAATTAGAAAACATATTGTCAAAAATAAAAGGGGTCGGAAATGTTAAAGTTCTAGTTACATATTCGCAAACAAACCAAATAATACCAATGTATAATGAAGATTCAAGTACAAGCACAACAGAGGAAAAAGATTCTGGTGGAGGAACTAGAACAGTAAATGAAAACAGCAGTAAAAAAGACATAATATATGAAGAAAAAAATGGAGTCAAAACACCGATAACACAAAGCATAATAAATCCAACAATAGAGGGAGCAATAATAACTGCACAAGGGGCTACAAATGCAGATGTAAAAACCAATATAGTTCAAGCAGTTGAGGCTGTAACAGGTCTTGCTACATACAAAATACAAGTTTTCGAAATGGATTAGGGGGATTAAATATGAAAATGATATTAAAGAAAAACCAAGTAATAATATCTGTTATTGCAATAATGCTAATTGCAGCAGGATACATGAACTATACGGCAAATAACAAACAAACTTTACAAACAGCAGCATTAAAAGATAGCGAAAAATATGGAGACTTAGGGGATGCAACACTAGTGAGTACAAATGCTGTATCTGAAAATGTAGAAGAAACTGGGGCTCTGGTAGAAAATACGCCAGAAAATATAGAAACTGTTGCTGAAAACACGGTAAGCGAAACATCTGTGCCAGCAGTATCTGATAATCAGTATTTTGCAGAATCAAAACTAGAAAGAGAAAAAATGTATTCTCAAATGTTAGAAAGTTATCAAAAAATAATAAACAACTCACAAATATCGGATAAACAAAAAGCAATATCACAAAACGAAATAAAGAAAATAAATGACACAAAAAATGCAATAATGATTTCGGAAAACTTATTAAAAAACAAAGGATTTGAAGACTTAATAATTTTCGTTAATGGAGATAGCATAAGTATTGTAATAAAAGCAAAAGAACTAACACAAGAGCAAATCGCACAAGTACAGAACATAATTGTAAGAGAACTAAAAGCAGATATAGAAAATATACATATAAGCAATAAAGAATAAAAATAAAGTGAACTCAATTTGTTAAAAACAATTTGGGTTCACTTCAAAATTTTAATGTTTTAATTTTATCAATATTGCGATTGCTAAAAGAATTAGAACAACTCCTACTGTTATAAGAAGGATATTCAATATATTGGTTAATCCTAACTCTGCTTCTGGCAATGAACTTAAACGATTGAAATTAGAAGAACTAGAAGTTGCAGTATTAGATGCAACACTGTTGTTAGTTGTGCTATTATCTATTTCATTATCATCAACAATATTAGAATTATTATCTGCTAAATTTGAGGCTAAATTCATATCTATATTTACCGCCAAACACTTTCCTGTAAAAATTAAAAATACAAATAAAAAAGTCACTAATAAAATTTTAAAAGTCTTATTCATCAAACTCATCCTCTCTTGTAAAAAATTAATATACTATAATAATACACAAAATCTAAAAAAAAGTCTAGACCTTTATAAAAATATTTCAAAAAAACTAAAAATTACAACAGTAAAAACGCTGAAAAGGTACAAATTTCACAAGATATATGATATAATAAATATTGTAAAGAAATAGGAGGAAAAATGTTTAATTTACAATCAAAATATAAGCCAACTGGAGATCAACCACAGGCAATAGAATATTTAAGTAAAGGGATAAAAGAAGGTAAAAAATTTCAGACACTTCTTGGAGTAACAGGCTCACGGAAAAACTTTTACAATGGCAAACATAATAGCAAAAACACAAAGACCAACATTAATCTTAGCACACAACAAAACACTTGCAGGCCAGTTATACAGCGAGTTTAAAGAGCTATTTCCAACGAGCAATGTGGGTTACTTCATATCGTTCTACGACTATTATCAACCGGAAGCATATATCGCTTCATCGGATACATATATAGAAAAAGATTCATCAATAAATGATGAAATAGATAAACTAAGACACTCAGCAACAGCGTCGTTATTCGAAACTAGAGACGTTATAATAGTTGCATCTGTTTCATGTATCTATGGTTTAGGAGACCCAATAGACTATGAACATATGATAGTGTCGATTAGACCAGGAATGAAAATAGAAAGAAACGCCATGCTAAAAAAATTAATCAATATGCAATATAGCAGAAATGAATTGGACTTTAAAAGAGGAACATTTAGAGCAAAAGGCGACATAGTAGAAATATTCCCATCAGATTATGGAGAAAGCGCAATAAGAGTTGAATTCTGGGGAGATGAAGTAGAAAAAATATCAGAAATAAATCCTTTAACAGGAAAAGTTACAGCAACAAGAAGCCATGTAATGATATTCCCAAATTCACATTATGTTACAACTTCTGAAAAAATGGAAAGAGCGATTAAGAGTATAGAAGAAGAAATGAAGCAACGAGTGGAATACTTTACATCTCAAGGAAAACTAATAGAAGCACAAAGAATAGAAGAAAGAACAAACTTTGACCTTGAAATGATGAAAGAAACAGGATTCTGTCAAGGAATAGAAAACTATTCAAGACACATAAGCGGAAGAGCACCAGGAAGTGCGCCATTTACGTTATTTGATTATTTCCCAAAAGACTTTTTATTATTAATAGATGAATCCCATGCAACAATCCCACAAGTAAGAGCAATGTACAATGGTGACAGGGCAAGAAAAGAATCTTTAGTAAAATACGGATTTAGACTACCTTCTGCATTTGATAATAGGCCTTTAACATTTGAGGAATTCGAAGAAAGAATAAATCAAGTAGTATTTGTTAGTGCTACTCCGGCAGACTACGAAAAAGAACATTCAAAAGGGAATGTAGTAGAACAAATAATAAGACCTACTGGACTTTTAGATCCAGAAATAGAAGTAAAACCGGTAGAAAATCAAATAGATGATTTAATCGAACAAATACATGATAGAGTAAATAAAGGCGAAAGAGTGTTAGTAACAACTCTAACCAAGAAAATGGCAGAAGATTTAACAAGCTACTTATCAGAGTTAGATATAAAAGTTAAATACATGCACTCAGACATAAAAGCGCTAGAAAGAATGGACATAATTAGAAATTTACGACTTGGAGAATTTGATGTCCTAGTAGGTATAAACCTTCTAAGAGAAGGACTAGACATTCCAGAAGTATCATTAGTAGCAATACTTGATGCAGACAAAGAAGGATTCTTACGTTCAGAGCGATCATTAATTCAAACAATAGGACGTGCTGCAAGAAACACCAACGGAAAAGTAATAATGTATGCAGATGAGCTAACAGACTCTATGGATAAGGCAATTTCGGAAACAAATAGAAGAAGAAAAATTCAAATGCAATACAATAAAGAACATGGAATAACTCCACAAACAATAAAGAAAGACGTAAGAGATTCAATAAGAGCAACAATAGTTGCCGAAACCTCTGAAAAATATGAGTTAGAAGAAAATGCAAGTGTAGAAGAAATAATAAACAAACTAACAGAAGAAATGTTAAAACACGCAGAAAGAATGGAATTTGAAGAAGCGGCTAAATTAAGAGACAAAATCAAAGAATTAGAAAAATCAATTTAGTCAACCTTGAAAAATAAAACAGCATATGATAATATATAAACGTAAAACAGAGGGGAATGTGAAAAAAGATGGCGAATAATATTGTAGTAAGAACTTTCAAACATTTTAACTTAATAACAAGACACAAATGGGAAGTATTTAAACTAGCATGTAGAGCAGGAATCCCTTGGAGAGGCTTCATGCACGACTGGTCAAAATACTCGCCAACAGAATTTTGGGAATCAGTTAAATATTACAATGGAAGAAGAAGCCCTATTACATTAGCAAGAAGAATGCAAGGATACTCAAAAGCGTGGTTACACCATAGAGGCAGAAACAAACACCATCCAGAATATTGGTATGACCCAGCAGGGGGAAAAATGCATTCAACACCAGTTATACCATACAAATATGTAGTAGAAATGATATGCGACAACTTGGCAGCAGCAAAAATATATAACGGGAAAAGATGGAGAAAAGATAGCTCACTAAAATATTGGTTAAAAAGAAAAGAAGACTGTCCATTAAACGAAAAAACAAAAGCAATTCTGACAGAAACATATACACAAGTAAGCATAAATGGAATAGAAAAAACCATAAATAGAGCAAACTTAAAAAAAATATATAAAAAATACTGTGGAAAATAAGGAGAAAGAACATGAAGATAGGATTTTATGCAGGAAGTTTTGACCCATTCACAATGGGACACATGCATGTGGTTGAGACGGCCGCTAAATTGTTTGATAAACTAATAATAGGAATAGGAGAAAACTCATCAAAACTAAGAAACTACGACAAAGAAGTAATGAAACAAGCAATACAAAAAGCTTTAAGCCAAGCAAACTTACAAAATGTTGAAGTAATCACATATGATGATTTATCAGTGGATGCTGCAAAAAAACACAACTGTAATTTCTTAGTGAGAGGAATAAGAGATGATATGGATTATTACTACGAAGAAAACATTGCACAGATAAATGAAGAAATATCAGGACTAGACACAATATACGTGCGAGCAGGAACATATGGAAGCATAAGCTCAAGTACAGTAAAAGAATTATACAAAAACGGAAAAGACATATCAAAATACGTTCCAAAAGAAATATTAGAAATAATGTAAAAGCCTAAATATTAGCAAAAAAATTGACTTTATGCAATATTTGGAGTAAAATAGTAAATGTAATAAAAAGAAAAAGGAGGATTGAACCATGTCAGGACATAGCAAATGGCATAACATTCAAGCAAAAAAAGGGAAAGCTGATGCAGCAAGAGGAAAAATATTCACAAAATTAGGAAGAGAATTATTAATAGCAGTAAAGCAAGGTGGACCTGACCCGGCAGGTAACTCTAAACTAAAAGATGTAATAGCAAAATGTAAGGCAGCAAACATGCCAAATGATACAATAAAAAATGCAATAAAAAAAGCTTCAGGAGCAGGAGAAGCAGAGAATTATGAAGAAATAGTATATGAAGGATATGGCCCAGCAGGTGTTGCTGTAATTGTAGAAGCAAGTACAAACAACAGAAACAGAACAGCAGCAGATGTAAGACATGTATTTGATAGAGCTGGTGGAAACTTAGGAACAACAGGTTGTGTATCGTACATGTTCAACAAAAAAGGAGTAATGGTCATAGATAAGGCAAACTGCAACCAATCAGAAGATGATCTTATGATGATTGCATTAGATGCTGGAGCAGAAGATTTCGAAGCTGACGAAGAATGTTATACAATAACAACAACTCCAGAAGATTTCTCAAAAGTTAGAGAAGCTTTAGAAGAACAAGGAATTGAATTCGTAGAAGCAGAAGTCCAAATGGTTCCAACAACATATGTTGCATTAGACGAAAAAGCTCAAGAAAGAATGGAAAAACTATTAGATAATCTTGATGAATTAGATGATGTAATGAACGTATATCACAATAGCGAAAATAATTAAAAATAAAACCACTTGAATATTAATTTTCAAGTGGTTAAAATTTTACAAAAAAATTTTTATTAAATATGTTATTCAATAAAAACTAACTAATCTTATATATAGCATAACTGTAAAGAAAAAGTCAATAGGTTAAAACAAAGAATTATAAAACTGCGAAATAGTCAAAAACGAGCAAATCTTAGGAGGCAAAGAAATTGCACTTCTAAGACTTTTTATTGAATAACATATTTAATAAAAAAATCAAATAGTAGTTGAAAAGTAAAACGAAATGTTTTATAATAAAATCACAAAAAACGAGAACAATAAATATGGACAAATGAAACTAAAATTAAAAAAACTTAGGAGGAAAAATCATGTTAAAAAACAAAAAGGGAATAACCCTAATCGCATTAGTAGTAACGATAGTAGTACTTTTAATACTAGCAGGGATAAGCATAAGCTTAATTGTAGATAAAAATGGAATAATACAAAAAAGTAAAGATGCAAGAAGGATAGCGAGTGAATCAGCAAAAAATGAATTAGATAACATGGACAGATTAATAGAAGAAATGAATGAGGCCGCTCCAGAATGGAGTGGAAAAACAACAGAATTACCAGAATTCAAAAATAATGAAACAACTAATAAATTTGATTGGTATATTTACAATGAACCACAGATGAAGTTTTTTGCTAACTTTGTAAATAAAACATTAACAGCACAAGACGAAAAATTAATGTCGGATAAAAACGTAACAGCGGAAAACATTGCTATTACAGAACAAACAACAATATACTTAATGAATGACCTAGACTTGGGTGCAAGATTTGATGAAAATGGGAAATTAACACTGGGAGTTGAATGGGTACCGGTTGGAAAAGATACTACAAACAAAGGAACATTTGAGGGAAATAATCATTATATAAAAGGTGTATATGTAAATTCTGACACTAAATTCTGCGGTATATTTGGAAATACAAATACTATACAAAATTTAACTGTAAAAAATAGCTATATAGAAGGAAGCGCTTGTACAGGAGGAATTGCTGGAGCTGTAAGAGGTGGAAAAGTAGAAAATTGTCATAATATAAATACAATTGTCACAATGAAGTCTGGTACGGAATCTGTAGGCGGAATAGTAGGTCAAAGTTCTGTTAATATTGAAAATTGTACGAACGAAGGAATTGTATATATTACAGGAAGAAACGCACAAAATAGAAGCCAAGCAGGAGGAATAGTCGGAATTTCTATAGGAAGTACAATATCTAACTGTACAAATAAAGGAAATATAATTTCTGGAAAAGAAGCAGGTTTATATGTAGGAGGAATTTGCGGAAGTACAGGAGCAGATTATGCGGTTACTATTTCTAATTGTAAAAATGAAGGAACAATCAATGGTGTAACCGGTACAGCCGGAATTGTTGGATTGCTTTCAACAAAAGGGGTTGTCGAACAATGTAGTAATACTGGAAATATAAATGTTACTGAGAGTTATGGTGCAGGAATAGCAGGTCAAATGAATCAAAAAAATGGGCAATCAAACTCAATAGTTAGACTATGTTACAATTCCGGAAATATATCAGGAGGACCTGTATCAGGAGGATCTGTATTAGGAGGAATTGTCGCATTCTTCTGTGGTCAATCTCAGCAGGGTACAGTAGAGAATTGTTATAGCAAGGGGACAATAACTGCACCTGACAATAACGGTGGAGCAATTATAGGAAAAAAGATTCAAGCTGATGGAAATGCAACATTTAATAACTTATATTATTTAAGTACGATAGGATTATATGCAGTAAACAATAATCAGTCATATGAGTCTGACACAGTAAAAGCAGTAGATGATGATATAAAAACATATGAAGAATTTTTAGAATGGATAAAAACTAAATAATTAAAATAACATATTTAATAAAAAATGAAAATACAGCTTTGGATTTGTATATAAATTCAAAGCTTTTTGTATGAAAAAAATAAAATCATTATAATTTTTTAAAAAACAAATTCTACTTGACAAAACAGCAACATATTGATAATATAAGAACGATAACATAGGAGGCAACAATGATTTTTTACCCTAAAAGTTACTTTAACAAAATAGTGGATATAGATGTCAACTTTTTTATAGAGAAAAACATAAAAGCAGTATTATTAGACATTGATAATACCATACTAGATAAAAGACACAATATGGTCCAAGGATTAGAAGAATGGGTAAAAACACTAAAAGAAAACAATATAAAAATTTGCATACTATCAAATACAAACAAAAAAAAGAAAGCACAAAATTTGTCAGATAAGTTAGAAGTGCCATTTATATATTTTGCAAAAAAACCATTAAAATTTGGTTTCAAAAAAGCAAAAAAGATATTAGAAATAGAAGATAACAAAACAATTGCTGTAATAGGTGATCAAGTGTTGACAGATGTATTTGGCGCAAATAGATGTAAAATGTATTCTATACTAGTAAAGCCACTAAAAAAAGAAGATATTTTTGTTACGAAAATAAATAGATTAATAGAAAAGCAAATACTAAAAAGCTATTTCAAACAAATAAACCAAAGTAAAAAATAAAAAGAGGTATTTTAATGTATATTAACAACATAAACATATTATATTATTTATTAATAGGAATAATAGGCCTTGGAGTGGGGCAATTTGTATCTTGGTGTACTGTACGTATGCCAGACTACAGCAAAGTATTTGTAAAAGATTTTTTTTCATTATACTTAAAGAACGAAAAGCCTAAATACATATATATGACAGTAACTGCAGTAATCTTTATAGGACTACTATATTTATATGGATTTCAATTAAAAACACTGGCATATATGATACTATTTCCAATGCTACTGTGTGCATTTGTAATAGACTATAGACTAAAAATAATTCCAAATAGACTAAACCTTACAATATTTGAAGTTGGTTTAGCATACACATTTTTAGAGGGAATAATAAACATCAACATAGCGATTGATATGCTATTAGGAATGATAGCTGGTGCAGGAATTTTCTTGTTTATAACGCTGGTTGGAGGACTGATAGCAGGAAAAGAAGCAATGGGTTTTGGTGATGTGAAATTAATGGGGGGACTAGGATTATTCTTTGGATGGAGAACCATAATAATTATTTCTCTTATAGCATTCTTACTAGGAGCAATAGTTGGAATTACACTAATGTTAAGGAAGAAGAAGAAAAGCGATGAGTACATCCCATTTGGACCATTTATAGTAATATCAGCAGTAATAGCAATGTTTGTACCATTTAAATTACTACTAATAGCAACTTTAAACATATTTACGCTAGGAACATACAGCAGGTAATGTATAAATAAAACAAAGAAATGAGTGAGATATCTATGAATAACAATATTCGTTGGTTAAGAGATAGAATAAAAATGTTGAATCTACAAGGAATAATAATATCAAATCCTATAAATGTAAAATACTTAACAGGAATTGATGCAGAAGGAACATTTTTGATTACACCAAAGGAAAATATCTACATAACAGATGGCAGATATATAGAGGAAGTAAACAATGTTATAACATTAAATGATGAAATAGTTGTATATGACGCAAAAGATTTGTCTAAAGATGACTATGAAAACTTTTTCTTGTTTTGCGAAAATGTGGGATTTGAAGAAGAGTATGTAACATATGCAATATACAAAAAGATTATGCATAGATACAAGATTAACAACTTAGAAGAAACAGAAGGAATAATAGAAAAGCAAAGAATGATAAAAGACCAAGAAGAAATAGATATCATTCAACAAGCTTGTAAAATTACAGACGACTGTTTTACACATCTAAAAAGTTATATAAAAATAGGATTAACTGAAAAACAAATAGCTAAGGAAATAAGCGACTTCTTTATGAAAAATGGAGCGGACGACTTGGCATTTGAAACAGTTGTAGCGTCTGGAAAAAATTCATCAAAGCCACACGCAGTACCAACTGATAAGGCTATTGAATTTGGCGATCCAATAACAATAGATATGGGGTGCAAATACAAAGGATATTGCTCAGATATGACAAGAACAATATTTGCAGGAGAGGTACCAGAAGAAATAAAACCAGTATATGAATTAGTGCTAAAAAATCAGAAGCAAATAACAAACGAAATGAAAGAAGGCGTAAATTTAAAATTACTAAGCAGAATGGTTGAAAGTGATTTTAAATTAAGAGGATATGATTTAATACACGCATTAGGACATGGAGTAGGATTAGAAGTGCACGAACTTCCATATGCTAGCACAAGAATAGATTTTAATTTGAAAAATAATATGGTTCTTACAAATGAACCAGGAATATACATTCCAAACAAATTTGGAGTAAGAATAGAAGATACAATAGTGATCGATAGAGCAGTAGCTATAAGCTTAACAAAATCAGACAGAGATTATGTAATAGTTGATAAAAAATGAACAAACACTTGATTTTAAGGCAAAAATGTAGTATCATAGTATGGTCAGACAAAAAATAATAAAAAAGTAATAAAAAATTTGAAAGGGGTAATAATAATGGCAAGTGTATATATGGCAGGAGATTTTAGAAATGGAACAACATTCGAGATGGACGGAAATGTTTATAGAGTAGTTGAATTCCAACACGTAAAACCAGGAAAGGGATCAGCTTTTGTTAGAACAAAATTAAAAAATGTAATAACAGGAGCAGTTATAGAAAAAACATTCAACCCATCTGAAAAATATCCAGGAGCAGAAATCGAAAAGAAAGATATGCAATATCTATATAACGATGAAAACTTATATTATTTCATGGATAATGAAACATATGAGCAAATTCCATTAAACAAAGAACAAATAGGAGATGCGTTAAAATTTATAAAAGAAAATATGAATGTAAAAATGTTATCATACAAAGGAAACATATTCGCAGTAGAGCCACCAATGTTTGTTGAACTAGAAGTTACATATACAGAACCAGGATTTGCTGGAAATACAACTACAACATCTGGAAAACCAGCAACATTAGAGAATGGTTACGAATTAACAGTACCAATGTTCATAAACATAGGAGATGTTGTTAAAATAGACACAAGAACTGGCGAATATATGGAAAGAGTTTAATTTGCTAGAAAGGGAAAGTCAATGTCAAAATTAAGTAATGAATATCTAAAAATTATAGAGGATATAGAAAAACATATTTCTAATAAAGAAGAAAGCAAATATGTTACTAAAAAAATAGGAGAGCTAACAGCATTATATATGGATTTAATAGAAAAATCTATAAATGCAAATTTAGATAGAATAGAAGAAATTAAAGAGCAATTAGATAAAGTACAAGAAACAGTTAGCTTAATCAAAAAAGATATATATGAAGATGAAGACTATGATTTTGAAATAGTTTGCCCATATTGCAACCATGAATTTGTTGCAGATGTGGAAGATGAACTTAAAGAAGAAATTGAATGCCCAGAATGTCACAATATAATAGAACTTGATTGGGACGAAGAAGGCTGTGGCGGTTGTTGTTCTTCTTGTGGAATTTGCGATGAAGAAGATGAAGAAGAAAACGACGAAGACGATGATATGTAAAAAATAAAATTATCAGTTAGGACGGAGCTTTTGACAGAAAAGAAATTGTCAAAGAACTCCGTCCTATTTAGCGATTTTTATGGCTAGATTTTAAGAAATGGTTGAAATATTATTTTTGTAATGCTATCATAATAAATGAATTACTTACGCTGTTAGGAGTAAAAAAATGAAAAAAATATTAGAATACTTATTAGTCTTTATTATGACTCTAATTATACTTTTCTTTGGACTAGCATTAACTGCTAAAATACCAAAAACAAAAATAGAAGAAAATTTAAAAAAATCAGCTTCCTATTTAGAAAAAAACAGTGGATTTAAAAGAGTGCAACCAGGTAGGGAATATACATATTTACATTTGTATGCAGAGTCAGTCATATTAAATATAATAAATTGTATAGATACAAATATAACAAAAGCACAGTAATAAAATAAAAACATCCCCTCAGAGAAAATCTGAGGGGTTTATTTTAGTCTTCTTTACTAATTTTTGCATATTTTCTTAATTTGGCATATGCTAAACAATTTATACTACCAGCTGGAAATCTTCCTGATAAATCTTTTTTACCAGCAGGAACACCGGTTAGAAGTTCAATACCTTGTTCGATAGTAGAAATTGCATAAATATGGAATTTCTTATCTTTAACAGCAGAGATGACCTCGTCTGATAAATTTAGATTTTTTTCGTTAGATTTAGGAATCATAACTCCGTGTGAGCCATCAAGACCACGCATTTTGCATATTTCAAAAAATCCTTGTATCTTTTCATTAACTCCACCAATTGGCTGAATTTCGCCTTTTTGATTAACAGAGCCAGTAACTGCTATTGATTGATTAATTGGAATTCCAGACAAGCTAGAAAGTATAGCATAAAGTTCTGTACTAGAAGCACTATCTCCATCAACACCATTATATAATTGTTCAAAACAAAGACTAGCAGTTAACGAAAGAGGCATATCTTGTGCAAACATTTCACCTAAATAACCAGAAAGAATAAGAATTCCTTTTGAGTGAGATGAACCAGACATATCAACTTCTCTTTCAATATTTATAATTCCATTTTTACCAACATAAGTATTAGCAGTAATTTTTACAGGCAATCCAAATGAATAGTTACCAAGATTCATGACAGTAAGACCATTAATTTGACCAACTTTAAATCCAGATGTATCAATCATAAGAGTGTTAGAGTTAATCATCTCGAAATATTTTTCGTTATATTTTTGCTCTCTTTCATCTCTTTGAGCTAGAGCAAGTTCAATAGTTTTGCCAGTAATAATTTTTTCTTTATTTAGTCTAGCCAATGTTCCGGCTTCGCCGATGACTTGTGTGATTTCGCCAAATCTTGTAGAAAGCTTAGCTTGGTCATCTGCTAGTTTAGAAGCATATTCTATAACCCTTGCCATGGCAGTTTTATCAAGAGGAGGCAACTCTTCGGTTGCGCAAAAACCGTGAATTACACGAGCTAATTTATTCATATTATCCAATGTTAAAGGAGCATCATCTTCAAATTCAACTTTTATCTTAAATAGTTTTTTGAAATCTGTGTCGACAGAGATAAGAGTTTGATAAAGAAGTTCATCGCCAATTAAAATAACCTTTAAATTTAGAGGAATAGGCTCGGGCTTCAAAGAAACCATAACCATAGAAGTATGTTGCTCTACAGAATTTTCTATTCCAAGTTCTTTTATTCTAAGAACCTTTTTTAAAGTTTCATAACATAATTGATTAGAAACGATGTCTCTGGCTTGCATTACTAGATAACCACCATTAGCGTTATGAAGAAGTCCAGGTTTCAACATTGTATAGTCGGTTCTTAAACTTCCATAACAATTCTCGTATTCTAATCTACCGAATAAGTTAGGGTATGAGTAGTTAGAATCCATTATAACAGGAGCTCCGTCCAAATTGCTATTATCGATAAACAAGTTTACTCTATAATTTAACCAAGGCTTTTGAATTTCTGGACGCTGCATATTTTGAGGTGTATTTGCTTTAGAATCATCTTTTGCTAAGAATGCATTTACATTTTTTAAAATATCTTTTTTAATATCGTCCAAAAACTTAGTTATTTTTTTATTTCTTTTGAAATTAGATTTTATAAAATTAATATGAGCATTTACAGTTAAAAGAGCAACATTAGATTGCCATTCATTAATTTTTTGATCGGCTTCTGATTGAATTGATTTGATTTGAGAAATTGCTTCCATTACATGTTGTTGAACAATAGAAGATTTGTCTTCAAACTCCTTTTTAGTTGCATCATCTAATTTTTCAAATTCTTCCTCTTCAATAGTTTTGCCGTTTAGAACAGGCATCATGTAGATTCCGTTATTTGCTGATTTTACTTGAAAGCCATATTGTGCAGAAGTTTGATTTAATTTCTCCATTAAAGCAGATCTTTTTAAATCATATTCTTGTTTAATAAGAGCTTTTTCTTTTTCAAAATCTTCATTATTAAATGTGTCGCGGATATCTCTTGTAATATCTTTTACAAACTTGTCCATGGCTTCTTTAAACTCTTTGCCTTGACCGGCAGAAAGGGGAATAGCAACTGGCTCATTTGGATTATTAAAATTGTAAACATAGCACCAATCTTGTGGAACTTTTTTCTTCTTAGAAATAGAATCAAGAAAATGCTTAGTGTACATGGTTTTTCCAACACCGCTAGGCCCTTCAACATAAAGGTTATAACCATTAATATCCACATTTAATCCAAACTCTAAAGCCTTGATACCTCTATCCTGACCAATCCCGCCTTGAATTGGTTCCAAACTTTCTGTTGTATCAAACTTAAATAGATTTGGGTTACATGTGGATTTTAAACTTCTGTATGAAAGTTCAAATTCGTTTTTCATTAGTAATTTCCTCCTAAAATTTATCTTATTATTGTATATATTAAAGCTTATATGTCATAAGCAAAGCATCATATGTATTGTCGTAATATTTTTTTCTAAAACCGACTTCATTAAAATTATACTTTTTATAAAAATTAATTGCAATAGTATTTTGAGTATTTACTTCTAAATTTATCAATTTTATATTATTTTCCCTGCAAAGAGAAAACAAATAATTGAGCATAGAAGATGCGATTCCCATGTGACGCATGTTTTTCTTAGTTACAATATTCATTAGTTCAGCTTCATCTAAAATAATTTTAATTCCTGCAAAACCTACAATAGTATTATCTTTATTTTTAGCAACAATATACCTTGAATTGCTGGAAGAAAGCTCGCTAAGTAAAATATCATAACTCCAAAATTCGTCAAAATCAGATTGTAAAAAATCTTTTAGATTTTCTAAATCAGCAAAAGTCATATTTGATATATTAATTTCCATATTTAGCCCTTTCTGCCTGAGATTTCCTTAAATAAAGAGGCAATATGTGATTGGAATCTCCATAATCTCCTTTCAAATATTTATCATATGCACATTTGGCAAGAGAAATACTAGATTGAATATTATCACTAGAGAACCTAGCGCTTGGAAACTTTTGTAAAATTAAATCTTTATGAATGATACTGCCATTTCCAATAAAAGTGATTGAATCAGAAGCAAGGTCACTGATTTTGTTTAAAGCAACATCAATGCTCTCTGCAATGTTTGCTCCGACTTGCTCCATGTTGCAAAATAGAGCTGAATAAACATTATTATTTTTGCAATCTATAATAGGGCAAATGTAGCCAGGTTCGTTAATGTTGCGTGCTAAAGACTCAAGAGAAGTAACACCTACAACAGGAATGTCTTTAACATCAGCAAAAGCTTTAATTGTAGCAATACCGATTCTGATTCCGGTAAAAGATCCGGGACCTAGACAGCAAGCTAATAGATTAATGTCACTTAAAAAAAGATGAGCCTCTTTTAAAGCTTCGTCAATCATAGGCATAAGCTTTTGAGAATGAGTCTTTTCATCATTGTTATTTTTTGAAACTATAATATTAAAATTCTTATTTTCATCTACATCTGTAATAGAAACAGAACAATTAGAAGATGAAGTATCAACTGCTAGTATTTTCATGTTTAAAACTCCTCAATAATTAATTTTCTATAATTAACATTTTCTAAATCACGGTCAAAAGTAATCTTCGTAAAACCATGACCAAGCATGTCTTCAATCATTTCGCCCCACTCAAAAATACAAATACCGTTACCTAAATATTCTTCTCCACCCATAGCATAAAATTCATCTATATCGGAAAGTCTGTATAAATCAAAATGGTAAATATTCATATTGTCTGAATGATATTCATTTACAATAGTAAAAGTAGGACTTGAGATTTCGTCTTCAAGACCAAAATGTTTTAAAATTCCTTCTGTAAATTTTGTTTTACCAGAGCCTAAATCTCCGGACAAAATAATAACAGAATTTTTATTCAAATTTTCTGCAAATTTATCTGCAAAATTAATAGTATCTTCTTCTGAATATGAAATAAATTCTTGCATAATTCCTCCACAAATATTATCTGTCCATATTTTATATTAATATGTAAGAATTTGCAAGTAAATTGTAGAAAAACCTTGTATAAAATCATTGACAATACTTGCTAATCGATTATATAATTAGTTATGTAACTAAAAAGGAGACAATATGGAAGACAGAAAAAAATACATTAGAAATTTTAGCATAATAGCTCATATAGATCATGGAAAATCTACGTTGGCAGACAGGCTAATAGAGATGACAGGAGTTCTTTCTAAAAGAGAAATGGAAGAACAAATACTAGACAACATGGATATAGAAAGAGAACGTGGAATAACAATAAAATCTCAAGCAGTAAGAATGAAATATAAGGCTAAAGATGGAAACATATATGAACTTAATTTAATAGACACTCCTGGACATGTTGATTTCAACTACGAGGTATCAAGAAGTTTGGCAGCGTGTGATGGTGCAATACTAGTTGTAGATGCAAGCCAAGGCGTTGAAGCACAAACGTTAGCAAATGTATATTTGGCAATAGACAACAATCTAGAAATATTGCCAGTAATAAATAAAGTGGACTTGCCAAATGCTAGGCCGGATGAAATAAAAAACGAAATAGAGGATATAATAGGATTACCAGCTCAAGACGCGCCTTGTATATCGGCCAAAACAGGATTGAATGTAGATGAAGTATTAGAAAGAATAGTAACAGACTTGCCAGCACCAACAGGAGACGAAAATGCGCCACTTCAGGCCTTAATATTTGATTCAATCTATGACAATTATCAAGGAGCTATTGCGTATGTGAGAATTAAAAATGGTACTGTAAAAGTCGGAGATAAGATAAGATTGATGGCATCTGACAAAACATTTACGGTGACAGAGGTTGGATATTTCGAGCCGGGAACATATTTACCAGCAGAAAAGCTTGAAGCGGGAGAAGTTGGATATATAGCAGCAAGCATAAAAAGCTTATCAGACATAAGAGTTGGAGATACTATAACATTGGACCAAAATCCAGCACAAGAACCATTGCCAGGATATAAAAAAGTAAATCCTATGGTATATTGTGGGCTATATCCTGTTGATGGCAGTGACTACGAGAATCTAAAAGTTGCGTTAGAAAAATTAAAACTGAATGATGCAGCGCTAGAATATGAACCTGAAACATCAGCAGCTTTAGGATTTGGATTTAGATGTGGATTCTTAGGATTGTTACACTTAGAGATAATCGAAGAAAGACTTGATAGAGAGTTTAATTTGAGTTTAATTACAACGTCTCCATCGGTTATATATAAAGTGTACAAAACGGATGGAACAATGTGTGAAATATACAACCCATCAGATTTACCACCAACAGACGAAATTTCTAGAATAGAGGAACCGTTTGTGGAAGCGGAAATTTTGACACCAAAAGAGTATGTTGGAAATTTGATGGAGATTTGTCAAAATAGACGAGGAATATATATCGACATGAAATATTTAGATCCAACCAGAGTAACGTTGGTATATGAACTTCCGCTAAATGAAATAATATATGACTTTTTTGACAGCTTGAAATCAAAAACCAAAGGATATGCTTCATTTGATTATGAATTAAAAGAATATAAAACTTCAAACTTGGTTAAGCTGGATATATTAGTAAATGGAGAAAATGTGGATGCGCTTTCGTTTATAGTCCATAGAGACAATAGCTACGAAAGAGGCAAGAAAATGATTGAAAAATTAAAAACTGTAATACCAAGGCAGTTGTTTGCAATTCCACTTCAAGCGGCGATTGGCGGAAAGATCATAGCAAGAGAAACAATTTCAGCTATGAGAAAAGACGTTTTAGCAAAATGTTATGGTGGAGATGTAACAAGAAAGAAAAAATTATTAGAGAAACAAAAACGAGGCAAGAAAAAAATGCGTGAGATTGGAAATGTACAAATACCACAAGAAGCATTTTTGTCTGTGCTAAAATTAGATGATTAATAAAGGGGTTAAAATCTATGAATGAACAAGCAGAAAAATTTATCGAAAGTGTATTAAAAAACAATACAGTAGAAACAATCATTACAATAGCAATTAGTATCCTATTATATAGTATAATAAAAAAATTGATGAACAAGAACCAAAAGAATAAAGTATTGAAAGAAAAAATTGGCAAAAAACAGAGAACATATATCAGAGTTCTAAATAGTGTAATAAAATATGCTTTCTTAATAGTAACAATATTGATAGTCTTGCAAATAAATGGAGTTAATGTAAATTCTATGCTTGCTGGAATAGGAATTGTTGGTGCTGTTGTAGGTATTGCGCTTCAAGACGCACTAAAAGATATAATCATGGGAATTAATATAATAGTAGATGATTATTTCTCTGTGGGAGATTACATTAAATATAAAGGACAAGAGGGAAAAGTTGTAGGATTTGGATTAAAGACGACTAAGGTACTATTAAATGATAGTAATAATATTTTGTCTATAAGCAACAGAAATATATCTGAGATAGAAAAAGTATCAAACTTTATATTTGTAAGCATTCCTGTGTCATATGATGTCTCAATAGCAAAATTCGAGACTATAGTTCCACAAATTGTGGATGCAGTAACTCACTTGGAAAATGTGGAAAATTGCAAATATTTGGGATTAGGAGAGCTAGGCGATTCTAGGATGGTATATAAAATAGCTGTTGAATATGTACCAGATTATAAATTATCAGTATCGAAGGCAACGCTAAGAGCAATAAAGCTTGTGCTAGATGAAAACAAAATAGAAATACCATATCCACAATTAGATGTTCATAATAAATAGAAAGGAAAATAAGATGGAGGAAAATTATTTAGACCAAATAGAAGGAAGAAATTCCGTAATGGAATTTCTTGAATCCGGGAAAGATATAAATAAAATATATGTAGCTAAAGGAGAAAAACACGGCTCAATAAATAAAATTATAGCAAAAGCTAAAGAAAACAAAATAGTTACAGTTGAAATAGAAAAAACAAAATTATACAAAATGGCACAAACTAAAAATTGTCAGGGAGTTATAGCGATAGTACCTCCATTTGATTATTGCAGTGTTGATGATATATTAAATGAAGCAAGGAGAAAAAAAGAAAAAACTTTCATATTGATATTAGATGGAATAGAAGATCCTCATAATCTGGGATCTATAATAAGAACTGCCGAAACTGCGGGAGTTCATGGAATAATAATTCCTAAAAGAAGAGCAACCTTAGTAAACAGTACTGTGAATAAAACTTCTGCAGGTGCAACTAACTTTATGAAAATCGCAAGAGTAAACAATTTAAATGAAACAATTAAGTACTTGAAAGATAATGACGTGTGGATTTATGGAACTGATATGGACACAGAGACAATATATTATGATGAAGATATGACAGGAAATGTGGCGATAGTAATTGGAAGTGAGGGATTTGGGATGAGCAGATTAGTGAAAGAAAACTGCGACTTCTTAATAAAGATCCCTATGAAAGGAAAAATTACATCATTAAATGCTTCTGTATCAGCTGGAATTGTAATGTATGAAGTGGTAAAACAAAGGCAAATGAAATAAACAATGCTGAGATTGTAGAAAAAATGACAAAAAATTTGCAGAACAAAAGAAAAATAAAAAATATTAAAAAATATTCAAAAATGTGTTGACAACAATTAACTAATATGATAAGATAATTGAAGTACGAAAAAGACAAAGAATATATTAAATAAACAATATATAAATTAGTAAAGAAAATAGCGAATCTGATTATTAAATCATCAATTTACTAATTTATTATTTTGACCTTTAAAAAAGTTTGAAAATTTTTAAAAAAGATATTGACTTTGTTAAATAAAAGTAGTACAATAAAGCTCGTTATACATTTTAACAAAATGAGGTAACGAAGAAGTACATTGAAAAGTAAATAACAAACCTTTGAAAAAAGACCAATAGCGGTAGTTATTTGTACTACCATAAAAAACAAATTAATGAGCTAAAACTCAAATCAATTAAGATTTATAACTCTTAAGAAATTGAGAGAAATATAAATACCATTAATATGAGAGTTTGATCCTGGCTCAGGATAAACGCTGGCGGCGCACATAAGACATGCAAGTCGAACGGAAGTCGTTA
>ENA-ORIC01000162-ORIC01000162.1-human-gut-metagenome-genome-assembly--contig:-NODE-162-length-92181-cov-9.311843_pt1 | contig 92181 bp, 60 predicted proteins | sample MGYA00243023_ERZ508732 | MGnify/ENA primary metagenome ERZ508732 (study PRJEB26277, sample SAMN04329767) | human gut metagenome | biome: human-associated habitat | host: Homo sapiens | place: USA... | reverse complement strand
TTTGTTAGCTCTTAATTACTAACTGACTTCTCTTCGTAATTTTTATCCGAATTTCTGTCATAAAAAACTCAATAGTTATTTGGCATTTGTGAACCACGAATATCCTCAGGCTACCGCCTGATATACCTGCGTTTTGTGCTTACGCACAACCGTATGCTCCTCGCAACTTTTACAAGTTGCTTCTGCATACTAACTCCGGTATATGATTCGCGTTTGTTTCACAAACGCTTGACATAAAACCTGCACTATTTATCTTTCAATGTACATGCTCTCTTGCGACAGCTTGTTTATTCTATCACATCGTTTTCAGTTTGTCAAGACTTTTTTAAAAGTTTTTTGAAAAAGTTTTTAACTTCTTCTCAACCCCGAACACTTCTCTTCCCGTGTTCTTTAGCCCTCTCAACTGACGACTTGATTATTATACACTCTATTAACCCTTTTGTCAACACTTTTTTTCAACTTTTTTCATCTTTTTTTATTTTTCTTTTTGCTACACTATATATTGTAGTTTTCACTTTCTGCAACCACTAATCCTATAAAAGCACAAAAAAATTACCGCTCTTAGAGCGGTAATTTTAATTTACATTATTGAGCTGAATACTTTGTATCTGACTTACCGATTGTTACATTAGTCAAATCGAAGTCATAAGTGTTACCTCTTATATAACCCCAACACGTTGTCTTAATACCTGTGACACCTGATGGAATTGATGCTTGGTAAGCTGCATCAAGAAGTGAGCCGACTACCTTACCTGTTTCTACATCAGTAACAACAGCACTGTATTCTTCAAAGTTGTTATCAAGAGTAACTCTTACTTTGTACCATTTATCAGCTTGAAGTGTTGCCAAGTTTTCTGTTCTTACACCGTTATTGGCTGTTACACCGTTAAGGCTGAATCTTAGATTCAAAGCAACTTGAGTTGCTGCATTAAATCCACTGCTTGTCGGGTCTTCAAACCAACCCATCATAAAGTTGAAATCCTGTGTATCAGCTTTTAGACGAACATCATATTCAGCAATACCGTAAGGTCCCATTGTTTTAGCAAGGTTTCTGTTGTAGAAATACATTGAACCTGCACCGTCACCCGAACCTGTCTTATCACTGTTTGACCAGAAGTTACAATAATTTACGTTTCTTTGATCATCATGATAGAATGTCTGATAATGAACGCTCGCACTACCCTTTGAAAGCCATGGAGAACCGTCCATAATGATTCCAAGACCATAATAGCCTGTACCCTTAGCTCCTCCGATAGAAACGTCATTAAAATCAGAATTTGTTACATATTGTGTACCTTGTTCGGCATTTGCAATCATAGGCATTGCTATAGCCTGCACACCAAGTACACATGCAGCAGCTATAGATAATAGTTTCTTTTTCATTTAATTCTCTCCCTTTCTTACTTTACGCTATCATATTAATTGTATTTTACCTTCTTTTATACAAAAAATAAATACAAAAAGCAGATATAATTGTTCAAAAAAAAGTAATACTTCAATTAACACAAAAGGGATACCGCAATTTATGCAATATCCCTCAATTATATTCTATTTTACACCCTGTTCCGATATAGACAACCGTTTTTCCACATAGTTAAATCCAAATGTCAAAATAAGCGTTATAACAAGGTAGAAAAGCGCCGCTACAAGATACGGAGACACACGCATATCTCTGTTTACGGCACGTTGAGCCGCCTTTAACAAGTCGATAAGTGCGATTGACGATGCCAATGCCGTATCTTTTACAAGCACGATTGTTTCATTCGCAATCGGCGGAATGACTGTTCTTATCATTTGCGGAACTATTACATATCGCATAGTCTGTATTCCTGTAAGCCCCAGTGCCTTTGATGCCTCATACTGTCCTTTGCTCACGCCTATTATACCGCCGCGGAATATTTCCGCAAAATACGCCGCGTAATTAAGCACGAATGAAATAACTGCCGCCGTAAACATCGAAAGCGTTATCGACTCACCGTTCGGCAATGTTACATATGTAAGTCCGAAGTAGAAGAAAAACAGCTGCAGCAAAAGCGGTGTTCCTCTGAATACCCACAGATACACATTTATAATAAATCGGATCGGCATTTTCACAATCCATCGGATAACAAAATTATCAGTCGGTCTTTTGCTTACCGCTTCTTTGAAAAGTGATATTAAAAGTCCGAGAGGCAGCGACAGCACAAGTGTCACCACGAATAATTTAATTGTAATCTTTAAACCCTCAAGCATTTGAGGCAGTATTTGTAAAATATACTTAATAGAATCTTGCATATGTATTCTCCATAAATGCACAAACCGCTGAAATACGTTATTCCAACGGTTTGCTTATTTTTAATTATTTAATTAGGTCTTCTCCAAACCATTTTTGTGAAATTTCTGAAGTTGTGCCGTCTGCTTTACACTCGTCAAGTGCCTTGTTTATAGCCTCCATAAGTGCATAGTCGCCTTTTCTTCCGCCGACACCGTAATCTTCTTCATCAAAACCTTCTTCAAGAACTGTGTACTTGTCAAGCAAGTTTTCTTTTTGCAAGTAGTATCTTACGAATACTTCATCAATTACAGCCGCATCTGCTCTACCGGAATCAACTTCCATAAGAACCTGTGAATTTTCCTTGAAACGAGAAATGTTGTCATCGCCGACTGATTCGTATGTAGCTGTATCAGCTTTCAAAGCATCTTCTGATGTTGAACCGTCTTGAAGTGCAATCTTCTTGCCTGCAAGGTCGGCTTTCTTTGTTATATCAGAACCTTTTTTAACAACGATTGATTGCTTTGTTGAAAGATAAGGATTAGAGAAAAGAACTTCTTGACGTCTTTCATCTGTGATTGAGAAACCGTTCCAGATAACGTCAATCTTACCTGACGAAAGTTCCATATCCTTTGAATCCCAATCTATCGGTTTAACTTCTACGTCCACACCCATCTTTTCACCGACTGCTTTTGCAAGGTCTATATCAAATCCAACGATTTCGCCGTTATCATCTGTAAAGCCCATAGGCGCAAAGTCTGCGTCAAGTCCCAAAGTAAAGTGACCTGCCGCCTGTACATCTGTCAATGATGTATCTTCCTTAGACTCGCTTGTTGTGCTTTCGTTTGATGAACTGCCACAGCCTGCAAGCATTGATATGCTCAACGCACCTGCAAGTGCAAATGTAAATACTTTTTTGATATTCATATTAAATTTCCCCTTTAAATTATAATTACTATATTATTATACTGTATCAATTTAATTTAGTAAAGTGTTTTTTAAAAAAATGTTGCACAAAATATATAATCATATTTGTTCAAATAATTAGCCACAAAAAAACGAACTGCAAATAACATTACAGTCCGTTTTACTATACATATTAATAAATTACCCTTTTACCGCCTAAAAATCTTGATGAATAGTAACTTGAATCAATAGAAGTATATTGAATCACCTTACCTGTTGACGGAGCATGAATCATCATTCCGTCGCCTACATACATACCAACGTGAGATGCATAACCGCCACTTCCGAAGAATACAAGGTCGCCCGGTTGAAGTTCACCTCTTGTTTCATATGTACCCGGACCGTGAAGTTGGTCATCGGCTATACGAGGTATTGAAATACCGTTTGCACGGCATACATACTGTACAAATCCCGAACAGTCAAAACCTGATGGTGTTGTACCGCCCCATAGATACGGTACGCCAAGATATTTAGCCGCTTCTGTAAGCAAGCCCTGTGCGGCAGGATTTTCCTGAATATATTCACTGTTTGGTATGATCGGCTTTGCCACATATTTAAAGTCAACAGGCAGGCTGTAAACTTCTGAGCCGTCTGCAATAACAGCACCGATTGTTATTGAGTAATCATTACCGGCTCTAAGCGAACCTTCGCTGACTTCAACGCTTTCGCCGTCATATACGTCTGACAAAAGAACTGAACTTGCGTTTGCGTCCTTTATAATAACGTGATATGCTTGTGCATTACTTACAGGTGTCCAAGACACTGTAAAGTTGCCTTCTTCAATTTCTGCACCGTCTTCCGGAAGTGTTATTTCAGGAAGTTCGATTGAATAATCACCGCTCTTAAATGTATTGTATGAACGATTGATACTTGAAATGGCTTGTTCTCTTGTTGTTGAACCCAACGGCGAGAAGTTTTCATCGTCAACACCGCTCATTAATGAGTAGTTAAGCATTGTAATTACCGATGATTTAGCCCAAGAGCTAACTTCGTCGGAATCTTCAAATGCGTTGACAACATCAGCGTCGTCATAACCGTCTGAAAGGTTAAAATTGACTTCACTTGCAGTAAGTGTACTTACAAGCATTTTTGCCATTTCTTCACGTGTCACAAGTCTGTCAGGTGTAAATGTATTATCACCTGTACCGGAAACCATTCCATAACAGTAAGCTTGGGCTACCGCCATGCTATCTGTATCTTCAAAAGGTGACACTTCCGGTTCTATCATATCTTCACCTGTAAGCTTTTCGTATAAGTTTACCGCAAGCTCACAGAACTCTTCACGAGTTATGTTATCCTTTAGGTTGTTTGAAACCACCGAGTACGAAACAAGGCCGGCTTCATTAGCCTGTTGGTAGTCGGATACAGCCCAGCCGCTTAGATCTGCCGCCAAAGCAGAAGTTCCTAAAACCGCTGACATCGATATAACAGATAAGATAATCTTCTTTGCTAACTTATTCAAGATGTAATCTCTCCTTTTCACTTTAAAGACCTTTACCCTATGAGTTTTTTTCTATGTTTGTATTATCCGCGTTAATATTTTGTCTTACGCTCATAGTCTTTGCTTTTTGAACGTTGACTGTATTGTAACACTAAAAAATAGCTGTGTCAAGCCTTTGGCAAGTAAAAATGTTAAATTTCTTAAAATTTTTGTATTGCTCTTGTAAAATTACAGTAAAACAGCTGAAATATTCGTGTAATTAAACTGAAATATTGCAAAAATTTGTTCATCATTTTTACAGTATATTACATTTACGATTAACATAAAAAACTTTACAACTACAATATATTGACATATTTTTTTATCACACGCAAGATATTGAACGATTTATGTTAAAACTTGCACATAATATTACAACTTTGTTACAAATTTTTAAGAAGTTGTGAAGAAATTGCTACAATCCGCACCACTGTGCGGTTTATCCTGTTAAAATCTCCGAGAAATTCTTTAAAATATTTTTTTAATCACATCATATTTTACTCATTTTCGTTCGAGTTTCTTCTTATTATAATAAATTTTTTATTGAATAAATTTTCATTAATAAAAACATCCTCAAAAACACCGCTTTTAATAAATACAGCGTCGAATTTGTTACATAACTCCATGCCGCCACTCCACCGCAAGCGGTCCCTACTTCCACTGAATCCATGTTCCCGGTGTGTGACCAATGGTTGCCCACGTACAACATCTACGCTCACTCATCAAAAAAGCGGACAACCTTAGTTATCCGCTTTAAATATGTACACATTCAATTATTTAACGTCAACCTTTTCACCGGCAAGAATTTTATTCATAGTTCTTGCGGCGCACATCTTACCGCACATTGAGCAAGTATGTTTTTCTTCCGGCGGTAATTCGTTATAATATCTCTGTGGTTTTTCAGGTTCAATAGCATATTGGAACATTTCATCCCAGCACACACGTCTTCTTGCGTCACTCATCTTGTTGTCAATATCTCTTGCACCCGGTACGCCCTTAGCCATATCAGCGGCATGAGCGGCGATTTTAGCGGCCACAATACCTTCTTTAACGTCATCGGCATTAGGAAGTCTTAAATGTTCCGCAGGCGTTACATAGCATAGGAAGTCAGCACCGTTTGCCGCCGCAACAGCACCGCCTATTGCAGAAGTGATGTGGTCATATCCCGGTGCAATATCGGTTACAAGAGGACCTAATACGTAGAACGGTGCATTATGGCAAAGACGTTTTTCAAGTTTCATATTTGCCGCAATCTCATCTATCGTCATATGTCCCGGACCTTCAACCATAACTTGCACATTCTTTTCCCAAGCACGTTTTGTCAAAATGCCAAGCTCGATAAGCTCTGTAATCTGTGACGCGTCTGTCGAATCATGTGTAGAACCCGGACGGCAAGCGTCACCAAGACTGATTGTTACATCATATTTTGCAAGTATGTCAAGCACCTTGTCATAATACTCATAAAACGGATTTTCATTACCTGTCATTTCCATCCAAGCAAAAATCAACGAACCGCCTCTTGAAACGATATTTGTAAGACGGCCGCCCGATTCTTTAAATATTTGAGCAGTTCTGCGATTGATGCCTGCGTGAATTGTCATAAAGTCAACACCCTCTTTAGCGTGAGCCTCTATAACCTCCAAAAATTCGTCAGCCGTAATATCCGCAAGCTCTTTATCAAGATAACCAACCGCATCATACATCGGCACTGTACCGATCATAGCAGGGCATTCGTCAATAAGTTTCTGACGGAATTCGTGAGTTTTGCCGTAACAGCTAAGGTCCATAATAGCCTCAGCTTTCATATCAACAGCCATCTTAACCTTTTCCCATTCAATACTGTAATCCGTACAGTCCTTTGAAATTCCGAGATTTACGTTTATCTTTGTTTTAAGACCTTCGCCGACACCTTCCGGACTTATAGCCTTGTGCATTTTGTTTGCAGGAATTGCAACACTGCCTCTTGCAACTCTTTCACGAAGTTCCTCTGCGGTTATATTTTCTTTTTTAGCCACTATTTCCATCTCAGGTGTTATAATACCCTTTTTAGCGGCATCCATTTGTGTTGTATAATTCATATATATCTCCTCTTTCTTTTTATTGAGCATAAAAAAATGCTCTCAAAAAGAGAGCTGTTTCCAAAATCCCGTTACGGCATTACCCGCATACGGTCAATGGGTCGAAGTCAAACTTCCTCTCAGCCGAAAAGCTCCCCTTTTATGTGGATATTATATACTAATACTCACTCACTGTCAAGGTAATATAACGCAAATGTTAATTAAATTTAGTAGACTAAAAATTCAATATGTGTTATATTATAATATAGTAACTGATAGGAGAAAGTTTTATGAAAACGATAAAAGACATATTTTCAAAAATCATAAAATTTATATTGAAAATTACCGGTGATGATTTGAGCATATACGCCGCCCAGGCATCTTTTTTTATTATAATTTCGGTTATACCGTTCAGTATGCTTGTACTTTCAATAATCAAACTGTTCATTAATATAGACATAAACTCAATATTGCACACAATAAATTCATTTGCCCCTGCGGCAATCAGCACGCTTCTTACGGAAACAATAACCGATTTATTTACCAAAAGCGGCTCGGTGCAAGTCATTTCCGTAACCGCCGTATCAACGCTTTGGCTTGCGTCAAGGGGCGTTATGGCACTGTATACGGGACTTAACAAAGTCTACCGTTCACGCAGCAAAAATTACTTTATCGGCAGACTTATTTCTATATTATATACACTTGCATTTATTGCGGCACTTATCTTGACGATTGTGTTTTTCGGTTTCGGAAGCAAGCTCGAATACTTTATCAATTCACATTCGCCGTTTTTCTCGACATTGCTCGACTTCTTTTTAAGGGGCAAGATACTTATATTTATGATTTATCTTACCTTTGTATTCGCACTGTTCTACAAGTTTCTGCCTAAAAAGGACAATCGCTTTAAGGCACAGCTTCCCGGTGCGGCATTTTCGGCGGTCGGCTGGATGGTGTTCTCATTCTTCTATTCAATATATATAGAACACTTTTCAAATTATTCATTCGTTTACGGTTCACTTGCCGCAATCGTATTTTTAATGCTTTGGCTTTATTTTTGTATGAACATATTCCTGTTCGGTGCACAGATAAATAAAATGATTGAGGACGGTTTTTTTCAAAAATAACTCTATCCGTTTTATCATCTTTATGATATAATTATAATATACTTTATATAGGGGGGTTAACGTATGACATTTGACACAATCGCATTTACGCAGGACGAGCTTGACAATGCGTTAAACTTATGCTGTACGTCAATCGGGCTTTGCGATAATGACTTTATATTACCGCAAATAGCCGGTGTAACATACATATCAATAGGCGAAATATCCGCAAAAGCAAAATTCAAAAAAGACGATATGAAAAAGCACAACATAAATTGTATCGGATTTGTACCGCAATTTGCACCACAGATATGCGAACATTCTACTTCGGTTTCTTCCTATATAACATCATATCAATATGAATATGAGTACGAATACATAACAAGCTATTCATCATCATACACCACCTCGGCACAATCATCATTTGCCACAAGCTTTGTAACAGGCAGTGGGTGTGTATATATAAACGGTTACGGAATTAATCTCATATAGGTGGCAATATGGACGCAATACATATAAATTGGACAAAGCCTTTCAGAAACAGATTTAACGCACCTTATGAAGTCGAAGATTTTGAAATACTCACAACAATTCTTTCCGCATTGAAATGGCGTGAAAAAAACGGTAATATAAAAATGGTTACCGATTCCGTAGGTGCACAATATTATAAAAAAACAGGTCTTGACGTTATTTGGAACAGTGTTGAAAATATTCTTGACAATGTCGATGTCAACAGCAATGTTTTTTGGGCGGCAGGCAAAATATTTGCCCTAAAGGAGCAAAACGCACCTGTTGCAATGATTGACACGGATTTTATCGTGTGGGAGAAAATCGACGAAGAAAAACTCGCCGATGTGTCGGTTATCCACTTTGAAAATCTCTATCCGGACGTTTATCCCCCAATAGACTTCTTTCATATGGATAACTATGAATTTGACAATGATTTTGATTGGAACATAAAAGCGTGTAACACCGCATTTTGTGTAATAAAAAACGAAAAACTGCTCCGTTATTATACGGATAAATCAATCGAATTTATGCGTCATACAAGCGAACAAAACGACAGACTTGCATATATGGTGTTTGCGGAACAGCGTATGTTGCCTATGTGTGCAAAAAAGCTCAATATGAGCATTATGTCATTTTCGGACTTGAACAGGCTTTTTAAAAACGGCGACAATATGTTTACTCATACATGGGGTATGAAACAGCAAATGCGCGACAATGCTTTTTTAAGAGCCGATTTTTGCAGACGATGTATTAAACGAATTATTAAAGATTATCCCGAAATGAAAAATATTATTATGAATATAGAAAATCTGAAACAGTATTTTTAAAATACTGTTTTTTTGTGCATACTATTAATATATTTACCATCCAAAAGAACGGAGATTATTATGGAATTTATAAAAATTATACTTACATCAGTCGGCTCAATCATCGCATTGTTTTTCTCAGCAAAAATAATCGGCAACAAGCAAATGTCGGAATTGAGTATGTTCGACTATATAAACGGTATAACTATCGGCTCTATCGCCGCCGAAATGGCGACTTCGCTTGACGGCAAGTTTTACTATCCCCTTACTGCGATAGTAATTTATACCGTCATTATGTGGTTTATATCATATCTTACCGAAAAAAATATTAAACTAAGACGTTTCTTTACGGGACGGTCAATAGTTTTAATGCAAAGCGGTAAAATATATCAGAAAAATTTTAAGACTTCAAAAATAGATATAAACGATTTTCTTGTACAATGCAGAATAAACGGTTTTTTCACATTAGATGATGTCGATACCGCAATACTTGAACAAAACGGTAAAATATCGTTTTTGCCCAAAGTACAGGCACGCCCTGTTAATGTGCAGGATATGAACATCGCAGCAAAACAAGAAAAGCTGTCCTTTACAGTTGTTCTTGACGGACATATTATGGAGGAAAATTTAAAACTCAGCGGCAATAATAAAAAGTGGCTTGAAAACGAATTGCAAAAACAAAAAATCGGCAATGTGAAAGATGTGTTCATCGCACTTTGCGACGGTAATAACACATTGTCGGTTTATAAAAAAACAGACGATTCACCAAAGAATGACCCGTTTCAGTAATGAGAAGTTGTTACGAACGATGTATGGGCGATCATTGGTCCCCCCATTAACGATGTAGGGGCGATCATTGGTCGCACATTTTAAAATAGAGAATAAACAAGAACCCCCCTCAGTCGGCATAGCCGACAGCTCCCCTCTATGGGAGCCTTTGGATTGGCTGTTATTCAAAAGCCTCTCCTTGAGGAGAGGGGGACCGCTTGCGGTGGAGTGGTGGTAAGGGATACGGAACGCCGAGGTACCGTATCCTACAAATAAAATTGCCGATGAACTTCATAAAGGCTCCCCTTGAGGGGAGCTGTCAATGCAGTTGACTGAGGGATGGCATAATACAATAAAATACATCAACCAATACAAAAAAGGTGTTTCCGCTCGGAAACACCTTTTAAAATTCAAAATATTATAATTAGCAAACGCCCTGAGCCATCATAGCGTCAGCAACCTTCATAAATCCGGCAATATTAGCACCGGCAACAAGGTTAGTCTTTCCGCCGATTTCGCAGTTATATTCCTTAGCTGCAGCAACAGAATTCTTGTAAATTGTAATCATAATGTTATGTAGCTTTTCATCAACTTCTTCAAATGTCCATGAAAGTCTTTGTGAGTTCTGGCTCATTTCAAGAGCTGAAGTAGCAACACCACCGGCATTTGATGCTTTACCAGGAGCAAAGTAAACGCCGTTTTCTTGTAGATATTGTGTAGCCTCAAGAGTTGTAGGCATATTAGCACCTTCTGCAACGATCATTGTACCGTTTGCAACAAGAGCCTTAGCGTCGTCAATAAGCAATTCGTTTTGTGTAGCACATGGAAGAGCAACATCAACCTTAACTGCTTGCCATAGACCTGCACCTTCAACATACTTAGCATTTGGTCTGTAGTTAAGATAATCCTTAATTCTGCCTCTCTTAACTTCCTTGATTTCCTTAACTGCTGCAAGGTCGATACCTTCTTCATCAACAACGTAACCGTTTGAGTCAGAAACAGTGATAACCTTTGCACCAAGCTGCTGTGCCTTTTCACAAGCGTAAATAGCAACGTTACCTGCACCTGAAATAGCAACTGTCTTACCGTTAAAGTCAGTACCCAAATCCTTAAGCATTTCCTGAGCGTAGTATACAAGACCGTAGCCTGTAGCCTGAGTTCTTGCAAGTGAACCGCCCCAAGTTAAACCTTTACCTGTAAGAACGCCTTCATATACGTCCTTTAATCTCTTATATTGACCGAACATAAATCCGATTTCTCTTGCACCTGTACCGATATCACCGGCAGGAACGTCTGTATCAGCACCGATATGTCTGAAAAGCTCTGTCATAAAGCTCTGGCAGAATGCCATAACTTCTCTGTCTGACTTACCCTTAGGATCGAAGTCACTACCGCCTTTACCACCGCCGATTGGAAGTGTTGTAAGTGAGTTCTTGAAAATCTGTTCAAAACCAAGGAACTTGATAATACCAAGGTTTACTGATGGGTGAAGTCTTAGACCGCCCTTGTATGGACCAATAGCACTGTTGAACTGTACTCTGAAACCTCTGTTTACCTGTACCTTACCGTTGTCGTCAACCCAAGGAACACGGAACATAATCTGTCTCTCAGGCTCTACTATTCTCTCAAGCAATGAAGCCTTCTCGAATTCAGGATGCTTCTCAAATACAGGTTCAAGTGATGTTAGAACCTCTGTTGCCGCCTGTATAAATTCAGGCTCGCTTGCGTTTTTCTCTTTTAACTTTGCTAGTACGTCTTGTGCGTATGACATAGTTAAACCTCCTCTAAAAATTAATTTTTTTCTCATCAGAGTGTACAATGTTTGCTATGGTTCACTCTGTTGTGCCAATCTAACATATATTTTAGCATTATTTTTATGATTATGCAACAAAAAATTTGAATTTTTTTCAAAAAAATATTGATGTTTTTCGAATATGGCTTAACTATGCCGTTGTTAGTTTTGTGTAACTTTTTATTTCTTTCAAAAATTCATATATTCGATATACAATTTTTCAAAATCTTCACTGTTTCCGAGTGAAATTTCGGAACTGATTTCCTTTATACGACCGATTCTTTCATCGCCGTCCTGCCTTTCGGCATACTTGACGCAACCGCCGAGCGAGCTGTTACCGATAACTTTCGTCTTACCCAAAAACTCACGCGGCAATATTCCGATATTGCAAGCCTTTTCAATCGAAAGACCGTAACCGAAACCGCCGGCAAGATACACCGTATCAATTTGTGAAAGCTCTGTTCCCCACGACTTCGCAAGCACATCAATACCGGCTCTCACCGCCGATTTTGCCATTTGCACCTGACGAATATCATTTTGCGTAAACACAACGTCCTCCGCGACCTTATAACCGTTTATAAAATAGTCGTCATTTAAAAGACCCGTTTTATCAATTATTTTTTCGTCAAGCAATTCCGAAACCAACTCAATTATACCCGTTCCGCAAAGACCGACAGGCGGTTTATCCGCGATAGTTTTTAGTGTCCCCATTTTTAAATCAACACCGCATACCGCACCGTCAACCGAACCGATTCCGCACGAAATTCTTCCGCCCTCAAAAGCCGGTCCCGCAGCAGTAGACGTAACAATCATTTTATCCTTATTGCCCAACGCCATTTCACCGTTTGTACCCAAATCAATAAACATATTAACCTTATCCGATTTATCAAAATCACTCATATAAAGTCCGCTCACTATATCGCCGCCCACAAACGCAGATATACCGCCGTATACAATTGTTTCAATCGGCGAAACCTTACTTTTTGTAACTTTATCAAGCGTAGTTTTTAGTGTCCCCAAGTGTTTTGATTTAAAAGGATATTCACCGAGTGTACCGCAAGAATATCCCATAAGCAGATGTACCATTGTTGTATTACCCGCGACAACAACTTTTTTAGTGTCCCCAAATTCTTCGGTCAATTTTTTATATCCGCTTATAATCGTATAACGCATAACAGCCGAAAGCTCGTCCAACCTTCCTCTGTTTGCCGACTCGATTCTTGAAAGAACATCCAGTCCGAAACGTCTTTGAGGATTAATTGTTCTGTATGTTTTTAGTGTCCCCTTATCCGTCACAAGTTCAAAAGCAACAGTAGTTGTACCTATATCAATACAGACTGCACTGTCACCATCTTTAAAATTCGGTTTATACTCATAACTCGACAGCACTTCAAATCTGCCGTTTTTTATATTACTTCTTCTCGGGCAGTCAAAATTAGAACACTTTGAACAGTCGTGCTGTGCGTTAAATACCTTTTCATCAGTCGTAAATTCAAGTATGTAGCCAAAAGTTTTTACAGGTTCAAACATAAAACCGCTTGTCATTTTTATTCCGTCAACGCCTGTTTTCGCGACAATAACGGATTGTTGAGAAAGCGGAAAATCTTTCGGTGCATCAAAACGTTTTTTAACACCCCAAGACTTTTTTGCACACAAAAGCTTTATATTTTCGGCAAGCACATCATCCATCATAAAAAGATACTCGTCCGCCATTGCGTCAACAAGTATACCTTTCATACCCTCACCGTTGTCAAAAAAGCTTTTTGATATTCCGCTAATTTTTTCACCGACCGTAAGTATGCAATATGCTTTCATATCCTCCGTTACGGCAACTGCACGCGGGGACAGTAAATTCATCACCGTTTCTTCAAGCTCGTCAAAATAAGAAGAAACAGTTTCATACACACTGCTCCCCTCAAAACACCCCAAAGTTTTTAATACTTTATCTTTATCTATTTTTATCGAAAAATCTTTAATCTCTATTCTATTCATATCATACTACCCCTCATTTATAAAAACAGCGGTACTTTTCACCGTACCGCTGATGATTAATAAAATTTACCGTTCGCCCTGTCAAACACCTGTTGAGTTCCGGCAGAGTATTCTCTGTTCATACGTTTTAACGGACTGTATGTATTGCCGGTAAAGAAATTCACACCGTAAACCGTACTGAATGAAATCTTATAACCAAGCTGACTTTTAACCGCATTATCTAGTGTTGTCGTATAATATCCGTACGGCCACGAAATACTTGTCACATCTTTTCCGGTAACTTCTTTCAAAATTTCTCCGTTACTCTGAATATCAGCGAGTATATCGCCGTAAGCGTTTGTATTGTTGTAAATCGCCTTTAACTGTTCCTTAGGCATACTGTGAATACCGTTTGTGTGATTGCCTATTTCGACAAGTCCGCTGTTCGCCATTTCATATGTTTCGTCAGCAGTCAAATAACCGTAACGGTCTATGTATGAGCCAATCAAAAACATTGTAGCCTTTGCGTCATTTTTCTTTAATATCGGAAATACCTCTGTATAGAAGTTTGAGTATCCGTCATCAAATGTCAAAAGCAATATTTTTCTGTTGTCAATATCAGCCATATTCGACGTTGCGAGTTCTGTCGCGGTCATCGGTATATATCCGCAGCTTTTAAAGTATTGTATATCCGCATCAAGCTGTTCGGGTGATATTGTATAGTCATTCCAACGTGACGAATCAGTTGTCACACTGTGATACATCAGTGCCGCAACCTTTGCCGCCGCACTTGCCGACACATTACCCATTGAAAAAAGCGTTATAAGCACCGCCATAACGGCAATTATCTTTTTCATTACTATCGTAAAATCCTTTCCTCCTGCACCGTAAAAATGCGGTGTATAATTTTTACTTCTATCTTGCCTATTGTACTATACAACATCGTTTCTGTCAAGCCAAAGTATATGAACTGTCGACATTTTGTCGACAGCTCATAAAATCACATCTTGCAATGTATTTTTTGAGTATTTGCAGAGAAAAAATCTAAATTGGCATTATTTTCTCTTGAAAAACATTTTATTCGGCAATGCAAACACAAGTACAATCCCCACCGCAATCGCTACGGCAACTTTTATTGTATCAACGCCTGTGTACATTGCTTTCATATAGTCCGACGATATGATGTTATAAACAGTGTTATACATACCCGCACCGGGTACAAGCGATATTATTCCCGAAATCAAATAAACTGTAACGGGCATACGTCTTACATTCGCCAAAATTCGTGACAATACCGTCACGGCAATCGACGCAACAAATATAGCAAGTGCCGTTTCGTCGCTTATTCTAAGTGTAAACAAATACACCCCCTCTGCGACTAAACCTGCGATTCCGCAAAATATCAATTCACTTCGGCTCACGTTAAATATCACTGCAAAAGCCATTGTCGCCGCAAAAGCGACAAACATTTCAAGAAAAATCATCCCATAACACCTCCCGTCATATGACCGAAAATGTACATAACACTGCCCGCACCTGTGGCAAGTGCAATCGCCACAACTACCGCATCAAACAATCTCGCACCGCCCGAAAGGTAATCTCCGGCAATAATATCACGAATTGCATTAGTTATTGCCAAACCGGGTACAAGCGGCATAATAGCTCCCGTTATCATAGGATTAATATTTTTTCCCAAACCTATTGCATAAAAGAGTAATATCAGCAACGCAATAACAACTCCGCCCGAAAATGTTATAATAAACTCCGCCGTGTGATGTTTTCTCAAAAACCATATAAAAACATTGATAACCGCACCGACCACAAACGAATTAAGTCCGTCAAACGCATTACCGCCAAACAACAACGTAAAAAATCCACAGCAAAACGCTACCGCAACAGTTTTCACCCATAACGGATAAGGTTTCTGCACCATTATATATTCAAAGCGTTTTAAAGCCTCTTCAAAGTCGATTTTATCATCAGTAATATCTCGTGACATCATATTAATTTTCGATACTTTATCAAGGTTTATAGTCCGCCTGCGAACTCTGACCGTTTTTGTAACATCGCCGACAGTGACAAACAGTCCTGTCATTACGACCAAAACCTCACTTTTACCGTCATAAAAGTGCCGTATTATCCTCTCAACCGTATCTTCGACACGACTCGTTTCCGCACCGCTTTCAAGCAAACCTCTGCCGACATCCGCCGCAAATGTCACAAGTTCATTTATCTGCATATTCTCATCTCCTCACACAATATGCAGACAACGCCAAAACTTATATATCCTTTACCGAATTAACCTTTAATACAAAAAGTATTGACGCTCCTACACTTATAAGTATTGTTCCCACTATAACCATAATATTTACCTCCGTTTTTGTCAAGGTGATCTTAGAAAATTTCTCGTTTTTTACCCTCAAAACCCCAACTTCACTTTGACAATTTAGCTTTATTATGATTATATTATAACAACTACAATGTCCGAAAAACCGTACACAAAAAGATGGCATTTTCATGCCATCTTTTGAATAGTGAACAAATTTTAAATACTGAATTATTCAGCAAACATAGGAGTTGACAAATATCTTTCACCTGTATCAGGCAAAAGAGCTACGATTGTTTTACCCTTGTTTTCAGGGCGTTTGGCAAGCTCTGTAGCCGCCCAAACAGCTGCACCTGATGAAATACCTACAAGTACACCTTCACTGCGGGCAATATCTCTGCCTGTCTTGAATGCGTCCTCGTTTTCAACAGTAATGATTTCGTCATAAACCTTTGTATCAAGAGTTTCAGGAACGAAACCTGCACCGATACCTTGAATTTTGTGCGCACCTGCTTTGCCTTGTGACAATACCGGTGAGCCTGCAGGCTCAACTGCAACAACCTTGACGTCAGGGTTTTGTGACTTTAGATACTGACCTACACCGGTAACTGTACCGCCTGTACCTACGCCGGCAACAAATATATCAACTTTACCGTCTGTATCTGCCCAGATTTCAGGGCCTGTTGTTGCTCTGTGATAAGCAGGGTTTGCAGGGTTTGTGAACTGGCTTGGGATAAAGCTGTTTTCTGTTGTTTCAGCAAGTTCCTTAGCCTTTTCGATAGCACCTTTCATACCCTTTGCACCGTCTGTCAAAACAAGTTCGGCACCGTATGCTTTTAATAGATTACGTCTTTCAATACTCATTGTTTCAGGCATTGTGATTATAATTTTATAACCTCTTGCGGCAGCAACCGATGCAAGACCGATACCTGTATTACCTGATGTTGGCTCGATGATAACAGAACCTTCCTTTAACTTACCCTCTTGTTCAGCCTCATCAACCATTGCCTTTGCGATTCTGTCTTTTACCGAACCGGCAGGGTTAAAGTATTCAAGTTTACCAAGAACGGTTGCTTCAAGGTTATTCTTCTTTTCATAGTTTGTAAGTTCCAATAGCGGTGTACCACCGATAAGATCTGTAATTTTCTGATATATCTTTGACATTTTAATTCCTTCTTTCTGACTTTTAACACAATTTACTTAAAATTAGTCAACGGCGTTGAATGCGTCGTCAAGAGCTGCAATAAGGTCATCAATATTTTCTGTACCGATTGATAGTCTTATTGTATTTGGCTTAATACCCTGTTCTGCAAGTTCCTGTTCATTGCACTGTGAATGAGTAGTTGTAGCCGGGTGAATTACAAGTGACTTAGAGTCTGCAACATTTGCAAGAAGCGAGAAGATTTCAAGGTTATCGATAAACTTGTGAGCCTCTTCAACTCCGCCCTTGATTTCAAATGTAAAGATACTTCCGCCGCCGTTTGGAAGATACTTCTTGTATAGTTCGTGGCTTGGCTCTGTAGGCAGTGACGGATGATGAACAGCCTCTACCTTTGGATGCTTGTTTAGGTAATCAACAATCTTTAGAGCGTTTTCAACGTGACGTTCAACTCTTAGTGATAGAGTTTCAAGACCCTGTAAGAAGATGAATGCGTGGAACGGTGAAAGTGTAGCACCTGTGTCACGAAGCAGGATAGCTCTGATATATGTTACAAATGCGGCAGCTCCTACATCATTTGCAAAGCTGATACCGTGATATGATGCGTTAGGCTCTACAAGGTGAGGGAACTTACCCGACTTAGCCCAGTCAAAGTTACCGCTGTCAACGATTACACCACCGATTGCAGTACCGTGACCCCCGATAAACTTAGTTGCACTGTGAACAACGATGTCTGCACCGTATTCGATTGGTCTTACAAGATAAGGTGTAGCGAATGTTGAGTCAACTACAAGCGGAATGTTATGTGCGTGAGCAATCTTTGCAATTTCTTCAATATCAATTAGGTTTGAATTTGGGTTACCAAGTGTTTCAATGAAGATTGCCTTTGTGTTATCCTGAATAGCTGCTTCAAATGCACCGTCAACTTCAGGGTCAACGAATGTTGTTGTAACACCGAATTCAGGGAATGTATGTTCAAGATAGTTGTATGTTCCGCCGTAAATTGTCTTTGCGGCTACGATGTGATCGCCTTGCTTGGCAAGTGTTTGGAATGTATAAGCAAGAGCTGCCGCACCCGATGCAACTGCCAATGCTGCAACACCGCCTTCAAGGGCTGCTATTCTCTGTTCAAAAATATCTTCTGTAGGGTTTGTAAGTCTGCCGTAGATGTTACCTGCATCTCTCAAACCGAAACGGTCAGCTGCGTGCTGTGAGTTGTGGAATACGAATGATGTTGATGCATAAATCGGAACAGCTCTTGAATCTGTAACAGGATCTGCTTGTTCCTGACCAACGTGTAATTGCTTTGTTTCAAATCTCCAGTTCTTATTTGACATAATTTTGTACCTCTTTCTTTCTCAATTTTTATATTTATGTGTATTGTTCTTTCTTATTGAATTAGTTACAGCAACAGCAACACATTCGTCCGTTCTGTACATACTTTAGATTTTGTGTTATCATATCGCATTTTCCTTTCTTCTCTTTTCCTATGGAATTACTATGATTTGTATTATAGCACATTTTTCCGATTTGTCAATACCTTTTTGAAAAATTTTTTATAAAAAATAAATATCCGCTAAAATTCTTCGATTTTATGCGGATATTTACCTCTGAAATATTATCAAAAATCATATTGTATATGTTCAAATTGCTGACAAAACCGTTATGGTTTTGTCTACTGTATTCTTGGAGGAGTTTGAGGTGCAGCCTCATTAAAAATCATTTCTGGCGACATGTGCGGCAGAAATGACTTAAAATCTAAAGTTTCGACTTTGGAGGAACTTTATGATTTTTTCTTTGAAAATACTCAAAAATTACATCGCAAGATGTGATTTTCGGAGCTGTCGACAGGCTCGCAATTTTTTTATATACACCAATCCCAATAACCGTCCTTCATAGACGCATTTCCGACACTGTACTCAAGTTCGGGATTTTTCACGCTGACTTTCATACCCTCCGAAACGGAATTAACGATAAACGCATTACCGCCGATAGTCGTACCCTTACCGACAACCGTTTCACCGCCGAGAATAGTCGTACCCGAATATATCGTAACGTTGTCACTGATAGTCGGATGACGTTTAACGCCCTTTAACTGCTGACCTTTTCTTGTCGAAAGTGCGCCTAAAGTAACGCCTTGATATATTTTTACATTATCGCCGATTTCGGTAGTTTCACCTATAACAATACCTGTACCGTGGTCTATAAAGAAATATTTGCCGACAGTCGCACCCGGGTGAATATCTATGCCTGTTGTGCTGTGAGCATATTCCGTCATTATTCTCGGAATCATAGGCACGCCCAAAAGCCACAATTCGTGAGCAATTCTGTAAACAGTGATTGCAAACACTCCCGGATAACAGAAAATTATTTCATCTGTGCTGTATGCCGCAGGGTCACCGTCATACGCAGCTTGAATGTCTGTATTTAAGTATTCTCTTATTTTCGGTATTTTCTTTAAAAATTCAAAAACAACTTCTTCCGCTTTTTCCTCTGCCTGTGCCTTACTGCACTCTCTGCATACATCTTGATTTGCAAACGCGTTTGATACCTGTTTCTTCAAATGATACTGTATAAATTCCAGTCTTTCACCGACAAGAAACTTTAAGTATTCACTTCTGACCTTGTTGTTGTCAAAAAAGCCCGGAAAAAGCACTTTTCTTATTTCATCTATAATTTCTATAAGAATATCCTTGTTAAGCATATTCTCTTCGTCAATTCTCGCTGTAATGTCACATTCATTGTAGCTGTCTAAAATCACATTGACTAAATCTTCTACTTTATTCGCCATATGTAAACCTCCTTATGTACTATTTTATGCACTGTTCCTATAGTCTATCACACATATCGAAAATTGTAAACTAAATTTCAGGTTTTGTCACCGCGTCGGGATTAACCTTATGTTCGCCGATAAATTTCTCCATCCAAATCATATCGTACCACTTGTCGAACTTGTAACCGCACTTTTTGAATGTGCCGATAAGTCTGAAACCCATATGCTCGTGGAACTGCATACTGTTGTTTGTCAAATGCCCATCTTCATTGTCCGTATACGCAATACAAGCATACATATTAAGAATGTTTTGTTTTTTCAATCTTTCTTCAAGTTCAAGATACAACTTCTTGCCGTATCCGCCACCTTTTTTGTCCTCTCTTACATATATAGTCGTTTCAACGCTCCAGTCATACGCCTTACGTCCTTTGAACGTTCCCGCATATGCATAACCGACAATTTCATCGTCCTCAACCATAACAATGTAAGGATACTTTTTTGAAATATTTTCAATACGACTTCTAAACTCGTCTACAGACGGAGTTTCATATTCAAACGATATTGTTGTATTTTCGACATACGGACGGTATATTTCAACCAACACTTCCGCGTCGGATAATTCAACATTTCTTATATAACTCATTTTCATTTCTCCTCTAATCTCATAAACTACTAAAATTATATCACACAGTCATTTTACCGTCAATCCATTCTAAAATAAATTAATCGAGTTATTCCAACATATCCCTGTAAAAATAAAAAAACATCGTTTGCTTTGGAGAAATGCAAAAACCGATGTTTTTTCGATTGAAATATATAAAATTTTAATGAATCTGATGTAGTAATATTATCTCAAAAATAAAAAAAAGTAAACAGTTTACGACTAAGTGGTAGCTTAATCCGGAAACTTGGTAGCAAAAAATGTGATATTTGTAAAAATATCACATTTTTCGAGTTAATTCTGTTCAATTTTTTTCCTTTTGTAGTTCAACAATTTTATCTTACCCATAACCGCAAAAAGTAAAATATCAACGACGCTTATTGCCATTGTTTTTACCATTTCCGTCAAACCGAACGCGCAAATCACACCAAATATTACAAGTGTAATACAAAGTACAATTCTCGCCCTTTTTCCGAAAACCTTAACTTCGATTTCTTCCAAAGGTTTGTTTATCGCCTCGATTGGCGAAATTGCAAAGAGTACCCCAATAGATAAAACGGTTGCGACTATGTATACGCCAAGGTTATACGGAAGATATTTAATAGCAAGCAGAACGCATATGCACATCGTACTTGACGACATTAAACACGTCAAAGATGATTCACAATGGTATCCGCCCACATATTTACGAATAAACTTGTACATAAATCCGAAAACGATAACTTGCGGTATCATTTTCATTATTATACCTATTATAAGCATTGTCAAATCACTGACAATAACACTCATTACAAGGTCAAGTCCGTAAGTATATTCTTCCTGTTCTTCCTTAGGTATGTAACCTAACCTAATGGCATATGCCACAGCCCATTCCGAAAATTTACGAAACATAATTAGAACTTACGATACTTCTTAAGTCCTTTTGGTGCTTCCGGCTGTCCATTCCAAATTGTTGATGTTGAATTACTGTTAATTACAAGCATCAATGCTGAGCAAACAGGCACAATTTTAATTAGTGTTGGAACTACTTTGTTTAGGAACTTTTTCATAATAAAACATCCTTTCTTATCTTTACGTTTACCTATATTCCTACAATCACATTATAACATTAAATGTCAACAATGTCAATATAAATTTTAAATGTTAATTTGTGAATTATTTATAGAAATAACGGTTCTAAACATACCTTTAGCTTTGTCATACGACCAACTCATTTTACCGTCATATTTGCTTAATGAATTATTTATACTCTTAATACCGATTCCGTGAGAATTACCGTCATCTTTCCCACTTCTCAACATACCTTCTACAACTATCGGCTCTTTATCAGCATAATTTTCAACTTTAATAACACTAAATGCGTTATTAACTGTATATAAATCAATAAAAATATCTTTTCTTGCCGAGTCTGAGCAAGCCTCTATTGCATTGTTAATCAAATTAGAAAATATAGCAACCGTGTCCATTCCGTCTATAAAATCAAGTTTCGGGTTAGTTGAGGTTATGTTTAACTTAATTCCGTTTTCTTCACACTCTTTTTTCTTGCGAATAAGTAATATATTAAGAATATTGTTGTCACTGTATTTTTCTATTTTTGAATCCTCACACTCTTTTTCAATCTTTCCTACATATTCTTGTGCTTTTTGAATATCTTCTGAAATTAAAGTTTTCAAAACATTTAGATGTTCTCTAAAATCATGATTCATTATTCTGCTGTGTTCATATTTTTCATTTAACGTCTTGTATTCTTCTAATTCAATACAGTTTTTATAATTTTCATCTTCAAGTATTCTTATTCTTCTGTTTTTTGCAAGCATAAATTCGTTTATCGAAAAAGTAACAACATTTAAGGTTATTGCGATAATACAAACCGAAGAAAATATACGCTTGTCAATATTCAGCGGATAAACCATAATTAAACACACAAAAGTCATTATAGGAACTACCGCTAACAACAGAGAAGATTTTTCTGAAGAAATCACCTTTTTTCTGTCTACTCTTTTCATAAAAAACACCGATAAAAAGTATATCAATTTTCCCGCCACCGTTATAATCATTGACTGTTGAGGCGTGACTTCTAAAAAGCTTTTCTTGTCTAATCCCATTTTCATAGTAAACGCTACTATTATTTCACCCAAAAACATAAACACCAACAACATTATTGTTTGAAATATCGAGGTTTTAAAATTTATTCTATAACCCAAATTAAAAATCAGCAAATTAATTACTATAAAAACACCCACATTAACAAATAATTGATTAAACAGCGAAAAAGCAAATACAATCAAATACCCCACAAAGCACATCGCAGAGCTTATATAATAATTCTTTTTCGGTTGTAACGTCGAATTTGCAAAATATAACATTATTACAAATTCAAGTGCTATTCCAATTATCAATCCTGCATCTATTCTCATTTTTGTTCACCCATCCAATCTATAAAATATTTATTAAATTCCGTATATTTTCTTCGCGACATATGAATTTCATATTCATGATTTCCTATTCCGCATTTTACGTGCGACGGCGAATATGCTTTCACATAATTTAAGTTCACATAGTAACTTGCGTGCGACTCGTAGAAGAAATATGAATTTATCATATCTTTGACCGCTTTATACGGTCTGTCTACCACAAATTGTTCATCTACCGTAACAATAGTCGTTTTTTTGTTCTCGGCACATATAAAAATAATTTTATTTATCGGTATATTCACAACATTTCTGTCGGTGTTGAATTCTATACATTTGTTATTGCTCTCCAACCGTTTCAATGCCGATTCTAACCCAAATTTCAGTTTTTCTTTCGACATAGGCTTTACCCAAAATCTGAACGCATACTCGTTCATAGCATAGTCCATATAAACCTCGTGGTTGGTTACGAAAAACAGCAAACATTCCTTGTTGATATTGTGAATACTTTCCGCCGCCATAATTCCGTTGACTTCATCCATTTCCACATCTAAAAATACCACATCGTATTGCCATGCATTTTTAATAAGATTTTCAGGATTTTGATACTTGTCCATCTTGTACGGCATTCCCATCTCTTTCAACGTTTCTTCAATCAGTGTTTTCTCATTTTCCAATACTAATTTATTGTCATCGCAAATCGCTATAGTTAATTTCATCATTTTCTTCATCACCAATTTTATTTATTTCATAAATATTTTATCCTATATTGTATTATTTTGTCAATATATTTCACTGTAAAAATAAAATTACTCTACACTTGACTTATGTTACTATTGTGCTATAATTCAAATATAATCAATATCACTGTGAGGTTTTAAAATGATTAAAGAACTTGTACATGACCCAATATTTTTGGCATTAAAATCAGAACCGGCAACAGCCGCCGATTTACAAACCGCCCAAGACTTGCTTGAAACCTTAACCGCACATAAAGAAGTATGCGTAGGTATGGCGGCAAATATGATAGGCGTAAATAAAAGCATTATATGCTTTGATAATGACGGAAAATATATGATAATGCTAAATCCCGAAATAATTAAAAGGTCTGACCCATACGAAACGGAAGAAAGTTGTCTTTCCCTGCTCGGCGGCCCTCGTAAAATTAAAAGGTATAAGAAAATACGCGTGCAGTATCAGACACTTGATTTTAAAATAAGAACAAAAACTTTTGAAGGCTGGACAGCTCAAATCGTCCAACACGAAATCGACCACTGTAACGGTGTTTTGATATAATTTCAGAATTGCAAATCGACATAATGTGATTATTTTTGAAATATTTAAAGTAAATTCATAAAAAACTATTGACATATAGTCGATTGTGTAGTAGAATAATAAGGCAGTTTACTGATAGGGGTGTAGCTCAGTTGGTAGAGCAGCGGTCTCCAAAACCGCGTGCCCAAGGTTCGAGTCCTTGTACCCCTGCCAAAGAAAAGTCTTGAAAACCCAGTGTTTATGCGGGTTTCAAGACTTTTTTGTTTTTCAAATTTATTTTCACTTTGTCACCATTTTTCACTTTTTAGCACTATTTTTCGAATAAATTGTAATACAAATTGTAATACAGATTCTTGACTTTTCTCAAAAATCATTATTTTCACTCAAAATCGGCGATTTTTCATAAAAAAATTAAATTTCGTTAATATTGTACAAAATGTAAGTGCATCATTTACGATATGTGTATGACAACCAAAATCAATATAAAAAGGGCGATTTACTCTTAGATTTACTGTCTCCTCATCATACAAATATCACCGGCTGTTGGATTATATATTTTCTTACAACTTTGTTTTTCTTTATCGGTCGTATCCTGCATCTTCAAATTCCGATTTTTCTATTATATAATTACATCGCACCGCATAATCTTTATTTTCCCCATCGACATCTTATTTAAAATCCCAATTCATCTGCCACAACAATAACACTTATACGTTTGGAAAATTTATAGCATCCGTCTATGATACTAACAATATTGCAGATTCTATTTGTACCACTACAATCAGAGCATTCACAAGTTTCATCGCATGGATTGCCATGATTAATCCGCCTTGAATTCAGCGGTGCAATACTTTTTGCACGTTTTACGCCTTCAGCAGCATCCTTAACAATTTTATTTGCTCCCACAACAACAATAACCTTTTTAGGACCGAAGCCTATACAACCCGTTCGATTACCTGTACAATCTATATTGACAAGCTGCCCGTCCAACGTCACAGCATTTGTTCCTGTTATAAAAACATCAGAAAGAAATCCAAGCCTATATTTATGTAGCTCTTCCTCCCAAGAAGTGTTATTGAAACGGTCTATGAAGTCATATTTACCGTTTTTAATAAGTTCCATAATGCCGGTTTCTTGCAAAGTTACGCTACCTCCGACAGCAATCTGAGCACCGTCCGGAAGCATTGTTTCAACAAGTTTTCTTGCTTCCTCAGCATTCTCTGCATAATGAGCATCAAACTGTCTGCCGTTAAGTATATCTACAGCCTTTTTAGCCTTTTTTTGCAATGACCATTTTTTTAACTCATTCATCACACATTCTCCTTCGCTATTTAATTAATTTTCTTATACAAAATACAATACTATATCTCATTACATTTCAACTTATAATTGTAATATTTGTCTTTGAATATTCACACTATAACAAAAAATGCGAGAATGCATATTTACATTCTTGCACTTTTTGCTTTATTTAATGATTATAGCTTAATTTTTAAACCACAATTTCATTGTAGGATAGATTTCTTTAAATCTTCTATAAGCTATTTCATATTTCTTAACCAATTCTCCGTTAGGTTTATATATTTTATTCAATTTAGCTATTTTATTGCTTGCTTCACATACATCTTTGTATTCACCACAACCGACAGATGCGAGAATTGCCGCTCCAAACGCAGGTCCTTCTTCCTTTTCCATCGTTATAATGTCCATATTGAGCACATTAGCCATAATTTTACACCACAACTGACTCTTAGCTCCACCGCCGCAGATTGTTGAGCGTTTTATCTCTATCCCAAGTGCACGTGCAATCTCTATACTGTCACGAATTGCGAACGCCACTCCTTCAAGCACCGCTTGAGTCATATCATTTCTTGTTGTGTCCATGCTCATCCCAATAAACATACCACGTACATCAGGGTCATTGTGCGGAGATCTCTCACCCATAAGATACGGCAGAAAAAACACCTTATTTTCACCAAGCTGTTTTATATCTGCTTGACTTTCCGCATAGTCCTTTGTCCCAATTATATTTTCAAGCCACCATTTATTGCATGATGCGGCTGACAGCATACATCCCATAAGATGATACTTACCATCAGCGTGTGCAAAGGAATGAAGTGCATTATTGCTGTCCACAGAAAAATTATTCTGCGTAATAAACACCGTTCCCGAAGTGCCGAGAGAGAGATTGCACTTACCATTACCTACTGCACCTGTGCCAACAGCCGCCGCGGCATTATCTCCTGCACCGGCTATTACTTTAACACTATCGCTACTAAAACCAAGTTCTTTGGCAACTTCACTCTTTAAAACACCTATAACATCGTAACTCTCAAAAAGCTTTGGCATAACGCTCTCATCTATACCGCATATTTTAAGCATTTCCTTTGACCAGCATTTATTTTTTACATCAAGCAATAACATACCGGATGCGTCCGAATAATCGGTTGAATGAATACCAGTCATTTTATAAGCAATGTAATCCTTTGGGAGCATTATCTTTTTTATTCGCTTGAAATTCTCCGGTTCATTTTCTCTTACCCAAAGTATTTTCGGTGCGGTAAATCCGGCAAATGCAATGTTTGCGGTATATTCTGTCAACTTCTTCTTACCTATTTCATTATTCAGATATTTACACTGTTTTGCACTTCTGCCGTCATTCCACAGTATTGCAGGACGTATTATTTTGTCGTTTTCATCGAGCATAACCAATCCATGCATCTGTCCTCCAAATGATATACCTTTGATATTCGATTTATCACAAAAAGCAGTTATTTCTTGTATACCTGCTTTAACAGCATTCCACCAATCTTGAGGATCTTGTTCTGACCAACCATTTTGCGGAAAATATATCGGATATTCCTTTGCAATGCTTTTTATAATATCTCCATTTGCGTCCATCAAAAGCATCTTTACCGCCGATGTTCCTAAATCAATTCCTATATAATATCCCATAATATTAACCCCACGGATTTTCTGTCTTATAGAGCATACCCTTCGGCTGATTAAAGCCGATTTCATCTACCGAAACACCAATGTATTTAAACACTTCAAACAACGCTTTACCGTGATGTCCGAATGCAACCGCACCATGATGCGGATAATTCTTTTCAATAAGAACATGACGGTAGAAACGTCCCATTTCAGGAATAGCAAATACACCAATCGAACCAAATGATTGTGTTGCAACAGGCAGAACCTCACCGTTTGCAATGTAGCCTCGAAGTTTTGCATCAGCGGTTGACTGCAATCTGAAGAAAGTGATATCGCCCGGAATAATATCACCTTCAAGTGTACCATTCGTAACCTCAACAGGCAATGAACGAGCCATTATTTTTTGGTATTTCATTGAATATGCCGCAAGCTTTGACGAACATGTATTTCCACAGTGAAATCCCATAAATGTATCTTTGTTCGTATAATTAAATTTACCGTCAATATCCTGCTTAAACATATCCGCAGGAACAGAATTATTAATATCAAGAAGTGTTACTGCATCCTCTGATACGCAAGTACCGATATATTCACTCAAAGCACCGTAAATATCAACCTCACATGATACAGGTATTCCACGCCCCGTAAGACGGCTGTTTACATAGCATGGCACAAATCCGAACTGCGTCTGGAATGCCGGCCAGCATTTTCCTGCTATTGCAACGTATTTCTTACTGCCCTTATGTGATTCAATCCAATCAAGCAGTGTAAGTTCGTATTGAGCAAGTTTTGCAAGAATTTCAGGCTTTTTATTACCATCACCGAGTTCCTTTTCCATATCAGTCACAACCGAAGCTATTCTTAAATCACCATCGTGAGCATTGAAACTCTCAAACAGGTCAAGCTCCGAATTCTCCTCTATTTCAACTCCTAATTGATATAACTGATAAATCGGTGCGTTACAGGCAAGGAAATTAAGCGGACGTGGACCAAAGGAAATAATCTTTAGGTCTGACAAACCAATAACAGCTCTTGCAATCGGAACAAATTCGTTAATCATATCTGCACATTCCTCTGCGGTACCAACAGGATACTCAGGAATATATGCTCTTACACCTCGAAGTTTCAAGTTATAACTTGCGTTAAGCATACCGCAGTACGCATCGCCACGGTCATCTGATAATGTGCCGATATTTTCCTCAGCGGCAGCCACAAACATCTTAGGTCCATTAAATTGCTGAGCAAGCATAGTTTCGCTTATTTCAGGTCCAAAATTTCCTAAATACACGCAAAGTGCATTGCACCCCGCCTTTTTGATATCCTCAAGAGCCGCTTTCATATGTATTTCACTCTCTACAATACATATAGGACATTCGTAAATATCATCTGTGTCATATTTATCGGAATATGCTTTCACAAGAGCTTTTCGTCTGTTTACCGAAAGGCTTTCCGGAAAACAGTCACGGCTAACCGCAACTATACCTATTTTTACTTTTGGAATATTTTTCATAACTATTTTCTCCTTCTTATTTTTTGATGTTTACCGTATAACTGTCTTGATTCCAATCTACACCCCAACCGAGCTGTTCAGCAACAAATCTCACAGGCACAAATGTTCTGCTTTGTTGAATTACAGCCGGAGCATCGAGGGAAATATTTTTTCCGTTTACAACTGCTGTTTTCGAACCGATTGTAAGTTCTATTTTATTTTCATCATTTTCAACTGTTACAGTTTTAGTTTCCTCATTCCAATCTACATTAGCACCTAACGATTCGGAAATTACCCGTATCGGAACCATTGTTCTGTTATTTTCAATATACGATGATACATCTGATTTAATGTAAATACCGTCAAGTTTCAGAGATATAACCGGTGCAACATTGACTTTTACAGTCTTAACAGTCGCTTTCTTGTGATATTTATCTCTTGCCTCGGCTCTAAATACATATTCACCGCCTCGAACAGGTGTGAAATATATTTTATATCCGTCACGAACAGCACCTTCGGGAAGTTCTGATGTAAACGAAAACTCAATATCATCATTTTCCTTGTCATTTACGGAAAAATCAAGTTCAACCATTTCCCCTTTTTGAATATCCGCTCCGACCATCTCACCGGTTAGGGTTACGTCCTCAACGTGAGCAGTATTGGTTATTTCTTTCTGAGCCGTCATACAAAAGCCGACATACATCACATCATCAGCATTTAGTGTAACCTTTGGCTTTGAAGTCTGCTGATATGTTTTGCCTTCGTCAAGACTAAACCAATATTCAATAACATTGCCCGTTCTGCGAATTACAAAATCAATAGGCACATTTTTACCGTTCATATCTCCTGCCCATGAGCTTGTTGTGCTTTTTTCCTGCCCCTCGGTATGCGTAACCATCAGGATATTATTGTTGTTAGAAAAATGTCTTTCCTCAAAGAAATTCGCATTATACAAATCCAGATTATCTGTTGCCATAATTCCAAAATAGTCAGAATCGTATGATGTTGAATCAAAACCCGTAAGCCGTGCATGAATTTCAAAATCTCCGCTTACCTCTTTATAAGCAAAGGTTTTCATGAGATTACCCTCACCCGACGGGCATACGGAACTAATTGCAAATTTGCCGTTATCTTCTTTAAGTTCACCCTGTGCACTGCCGTAGTTCATCACTTTCCAACCGGCATCTTTTACTTCTCGGTTTTTAGCCGTAAATTCCGGCACACCATTAGATTTATATAAAAATACTGTATTTTCATTCTGTATTGCTGCAATCTCGGCTGATTTGTTCTGACCGTCTGTTAAGGAGTAGCCGTCAATAATAGGGGCTTCAAACAATATTTTCTCACCTTTTAAGATGGTTTTTGTATCAGAGTCCAAAATTTTACCGTCCGCCTCGTATACTGCTCCTACTGTAACTGCTTCGGCCGTTTCAAGAATCTCTAAAAGAACTGCTCCACGCGGTGCAACCTCTACTTTTATTCCGTTTTTATCCTCATAGACCTTACCTGAAATCAAGTCCTTTGCTTTCGTAACGCCGATTGTATCTTCCAAAGTGTATGTTTTTCCTGTCTGACCTGCCTCACTGTCGGTTTTTGACTGATTTATAGCGGCTATATATTTACCATAACGGGTTTCAACCATTCCGTCATATCGCGTATGTGTATAAGGAGCACCTGCTTCACTTTTATGTGAACTGTCCTGCCATGAATACACCTCTCCTTGATGTGAACCTTTAACATCAACTATTCTCTCAGCGTCACCGCTCATAAGATGTATTCTTGTATTATCGTTATATTTCCAGCTATCACGACGATAATTAAATGTTATATATCCTTTGTCCCCGTTATTTTTAAATACCATCGCCTGTGCATCCGCATCAAAAAACACAAAATCCTCTGATTTGTCATCCATAGGCAAAGGTTCGATTTTTCCGGCTTTGTCAAGCTTTTCGACTTCTTTATAATATTTCAGAATTTCCTGTGAATCAACAATTCTTGTATAAACATGAGGTGTATTACTTTCTATATCAGCCCTAAGAGTATCACTGTAACCTCTGTTATCCCTAATATACTGAGCTAAAAACGCAAGTGCACCCTGTGAATTGAGCTTTGTCGCCGTATAACCTGCTACGGGATATGAAATTTTCAGTCCATATCCGTTGTTTCTTGCCGAAGCATACACTTCAGATGTCAAAACGTTTTCACCATTTGAGTCAACTGACGGATAAAAGAAATATTTTGCACTTTCATATGCTCCGTCAGCCGTTTTATCAAACAGAGCCTTTGTTTCCTTATCAAAGTATTGTGCACTTTCCGCATATTTATTGGTAATTTCTATAAGGAGCGGACCGTAATCACCTGCCCAGCCGCCATGCGATACACCGTATTCAAGTCCAAGAGTATTCTCATCCGAGAACCACTTTTCTCCGTCAGCCATTTCGCCATATTTATAATCAATCATATCCGTATACTGCTTTTCGTCATTAGGCTCATACGATGAATTCTCGGTTTCTCCCAAAAGTTCCATTGCTTTATTCGCCGAATATGCAAAGCCAAAATCTTGATTTGCCGTTCCCGCTCTGTTGGTAGGGGCATAGAAATCTCCGACTCCTCTTTCCGGATTTGCAAGCCTGTCTCTGAGTCTGCCAAACATATCCATATAATAGTCGCGTCTTGTTTTATCGTTTCTGCCTGTCAAATCACCATCTATTATCTCGTCAAGGTATCCGTCCCAGATGTTCTTAAACTCCTCATTATCTCCGTTTTCTATGTAGTTGTTGAGTTGTATAAACGACTGCATCATCGCGTCCACGCCAAGAGATAAAAGCGGCCACCATTCGCCTGTCAAACGTTCACCTGTACCGTCAAGCGATACTCCGAGCCATTTGCCCTTGTCTTCACCGGCAGTAAAATAGCACCAGCCACCCTTATTATCCTGTGCTCTTTGGTAAAAATCAAGAAGCTTTATGTAGCGGTCAAGCATTTCCGTATTATGATAATAGTCCTTTGAAAAATCAAACATAAAGGAGTTCGCTATTATCATTAAATTCGACATAGTGGACCAATTCTGATGATTTATAGCTTCGAGTGTGTGCCTGCGAGCCACCTCATCGCCGTTTCCCGAAAAATCCGCTTCCGAAACAGGCTTGTTTTGGATTACAGCACCCTCCATAAATGAGTTTTCCGCTGTCTTTTTCTTCTCCCATTCATCACCGTAACACTGCCATGACAGTACCTTTTTCGTCATATCATAAACTTCGTTTTGCAGATATTCATATGCGGTTTCTTTCTGCGTTTTTGCAGGAGTGCCTGTTATTTCATATCCGTTTTTATCATCCTGCGGAGTATAGTACGGTTCTGTATGTGAAGCTATTGAATATATGTATTTACTGTCCTCGGTTACATTTGAATAAACACTTGCCCCATACGCTTGAATTCGTCCTGTAGGAACAAGCTTTAAATCAACTGTTCCATCAGCTTTTACCAGCTGTTGAGGGATTTTCATTGTAGCATAGTAATATCTGCCCTTTGAGGTATTGCCGTTTTTATAATATCCATTATCAAGCTCGGAATACTCTCGTCCGGCAAACGGGTCAAAGACTGTCGTATCATCATTACCCGAATATAACATTATATTTCCACGAGCATACTGATTTCCCGATAAACGCACGGTTATATAGTTCTGACGTGCGATGTCTGCCTTTAAAGTAAAGCGTAAAAAGCCTGTTTCCTTCGGAGCATCCTCGGACGGTTTTAAAATCTGTCTGTAGCTTAAGCCGTCACCCAGCCCGCCGCCTGCATACTTTCCGTTTTCATCCTTATATTGGGCTTCAGCTTTTTCATCAATGCCTGTAATACTCATTTTTTCAGTTAAATTATGTTCATTTTCTGAACTGTCATCACCAAATACCAGCATATCCGTAACACTTGTGTCATACACGGTATTATCCTCCTTAGCTGACGCAACAAATGTTATACCTTGTGAGATAATTACTGCTACTGACAATATTATAGAAATGATTTTTTTCATTTTTATTTCTCCTTATAGCATAGCCGCCCCTATTATACCTGCATCATTAAAAAGCTTTGCGGCAACAATTTCTGTTTTCTTCATATATTTATTAAATCCATTATTCTGTACATACTCTCTTACCGGTTTTAACAAATACTCGCTTTCCTTGCTTATTCCTCCGCCGATAGCGATTACTTCAGGCTGAAAAGCATTTTCAATACTGACAAGTCCGTCCGCAAGATAACGGGCATAATTGTTAACAACCTCAATCGCAGTATTATCGCCCTGTTTGGCAGCGTCAAAAGCGGTTCGTCCCGAAACCTCGCCCTCATTCTTTGCAATTTCGTGCATAATACTGTCATTATTTGCCGACATTGCAACTTTAGTCTGCTCAATAAGTGCAGTTGCGGAGGCATAGCTTTCAAGACAACCTTCTTTACCGCACGTACATTTTTTTCCGCCACTTACAAGTGTTATATGTCCAAGTTCTGCCGCTGCACCGTTAAAACCATGAAAAATCTTACCGTTTATAATTACTCCACTGCCGACACCTGTACCAAGTGTAATAAGAATAAATACCTTCGCCTCATTGCCATTTACGGTATATTCACCCAAAGCTGCACAGTTAGCATCATTATCAATGATTACAGGCAAATTCAAATGTTCCTTAAACCTTTGAGCCATGGGATAATGCTCCATCGGTATATTATTGGAATATACTACTTCGCCCGATTTTGAATCTATTGTACCGGGGCAACCAATTCCGACCGAGCTAAATTCTGTAATATTTAATCCGCTTTCAGCAATAAGTTTTTTTGCAAGAGATGCCATATCCGCAACGATTTCATCTGTCGGACGTTCTTTATATGTGGGAACAGAATGTTTTATAAGTATCTGTCCATTTTCATCTACTATACCGGCAGCTATATTTGTACCACCTAAATCAATGCCTATGTTATACATCTGACAATTCCTCCCTTTACCAAAACAGCTCCTTAAATCCCTTAAGCTTATAAATAGCTTCCGTATAATAATAGTCACCGTAAATAATCGCTGTATTAAGACCGGCTTCTCCTCTGCCCGGATAATATGCTTCCGAGCAGTAATCAAGCAAATTATCCTTATCTGTCGTATAATCCGCCGCTTTTTCATCAAGTGCTTTTAACAGTTTTAGAGCTGCGTTCAGATAATTCTTTTTGTCATACTCACTACACGTTTTTGATATTTCCAAAAGTCCGCAAGCCGCACAAGCCGCCGCTGTTGCGTCATATATCACAGGTTCTGGCGGTTGTCTGAAATCAAGCGGAACAATCCAGTCGCTTTGCGCTGCACAAGCGATAAAAGCATTTGCAACTTTTTTTGCTGTCATAAGGTACTTTTCATCACCCGTATGTATATATGAAAGCGTGAAACCGTATATTGCCCATGCCTGACCTCGTGTCCATGTTGAACCATTCTCATATCCTTGTCCTCCAAGTGATTTTACAATGCTTCCGTCTTTTGGGTCAACCTCGACTATATGATGTGATGTTCCGTCGGGACGTATATGAGTTTTCATAACGGTGTTTGCGTGATTTATCGCCATCTGCTTAAACCTATCATCGTTATGCTCTTTCGCCGCCCAGTACAACATAGGAATATTCATCATTGAATCAATAATCAGCTTATTGTAGCCATCTGTATCACTATCCGCATTCCATGAACGCACATACTTTCCTGCCGGATTATAGCGTGCAGCAAGGAAATCGGCGGCATACAGTGCACGAAGCCTTGATTTTTTATTCCCCGTCAATCTGTAGTTCACTCCCGCACTTATATGCCACATAAAGCCTACATCGTGATGTAAATGGTCATATTCCGCAAACGCTCCGTCAAGCAAATTCTCAGCATTTTCTGCAGCTTCCTTATATAAGCCATCCCCTGTGCCTACATATAAAAGCCACATATATCCCGGCCAAAAACCGTTTGTCCACCATGACAAATCATATGGCCATTTACCCGTGGCACAATCATCAAAATCTCCGTTTTCATCTGTTGTGTACGGAATTTTATTTATATTTTTCTTAGCGACAGTTTTCATTTTGGCATCAATTTTGTCCCATACACCGTCAACCCATTTTTTATCCTCATTACTTAAGTTATACATATCTATCTATCCTTTCATAAAAATAGGAACCGTTCAAAAACTGTATGTTTTTTGTGCGGTTCCCTTTCTGTCTGTTATTTATTCTTATTTGCTAAAAACTCATTTATCTGGCGAATTGCCTCTTCTCTTATTACATCAAGACCGTTATCCAGACATTTGTTTATATTTTCGTTGAGTTTTCCGACAGGGTCGTCAAGGGCCCCATGTGCTAAAGCCGTTTCAACCTCGGATTTAATACCGGATACTACCGTAGATTCTGTCTGAAGCTTAGATGTATCAAACATAAATCCTGCCAATGGGCTTTCATAGTAAGCGTTTCTGTCAAGGTCATACTTTTTGTATTCGTATATATCCTCATCAAGAGTATCAAGGAATCTTACATAATTCGGATTCCATGTCAAAACATAGCCAGGGAAAGAATATGCTTCATTATCATCACTCTTTATTTGCTCATATCTGTCGTCACCGATTGCTTTCCAATCCTCGCCTTCAACTCCAAGTTCGAACAAATCATGGTTTGTAGAATTTGCATAGAGCCAATCAAGGAATGTAAGTGCTTTGTCAACCTTCTTTGACCATGCAGGTATACATATAAAGTTATTTCCTTGAAGATTTGTCACTCTCGCTTGAGGCTTCATATTCTTTACATCATTATTTATAATGAACACACCCAGTTCTCCGTCAGGAATAGACGATGCGAAATCCGTCATTTTCTGTTCATAAGTATCAAGATTGTCTACCATTGCAGCAGCCTTCATTCCTGTCACCATTGCCCATGCGTCCTTACGGTTTAACGAATCTCTTTCAAGATATTTGTTCCATTCTCTTAGTTTTTTTAGTCTTGCAAGTCCAAGTTTTTCTCCATCTCGATACTGCTCAGGAAAAGCGGAAAATCTGTCTAAATCCTCACCCTGATATACAATATCTACTACCTTTGTATTATCCTCGTTAAGTAACACATAAGCCATTGCACCCAAATTCAATGATACTATATGATTTTTTGCAAGTTCTACATTGTAATCATCTCTGAATAGTGAGTAGAAACCTCTTGATGCCGATACTCCAAACGGTGTCATACCGTTTAGGGACTTATCTGCAAGAACTGCATCTAAAAAGCTCTGCAATTCGTCATAAGAATTTATCTGTCCGTCCGAACCGATATTGTATTTTTTGGCTAAATCTTTTCTGTAGTATACACAATCGATACCATTTCCGTATGTTCTCATCATAGGCAATCCGTAGAGATGTCCGAAATAATGGTTTGCATCTACAATTTCCTTCGGAAATGCCTTTGTCAAATTCGGATATTTGCCATTTTCAATGTATTCCTCAAGCGGAACATACATTTCATAAGCGGCAAAATTCTTTAACTTGTTAAACGGTGCATCGAATACTATATCGTAGTTTTCGGAGCCAATCATACGAAGATTAAGTTTTTCCTTGTAATCGCCCTGTGAAACCCATTCAACATCTATATGTACCTTTGTTTCCTTTGCACCTGTTTCCTCATACTTTTCCAGTACTCTGTCCCAGCCTGTAGGCTTTGTACCGGAAAGCATGATTTTTATTGTATCTTCATCGTTTGACAAATTGCCACAACCTGCAAGCAATCCGCAGGATAGAACCGCTGCCAAACCAAATGATATAATTCTTTTTAATTTCATCATAATCCTCCATTCTGCTAATAATATTAACCTTTTACACTACCTACTGTCAAGCCCTGTACAAAATATTTCTGCAAGAATGGATACAGCAGAACAATAGGTCCTATTGTAACAACCGCCGTAGCCATCTGCGTTGTTTCCGCTGGAACAAGCCCGTCTGTTACAACTCCGGCTTGAGCTGCGTTTTGCTGAACATACTGAATATTTTTCTGTATCTGCATAACAAGGTATTGTAGAGGGTATTTCCAATCTGTATGTATGTAAAGAAGTGCTTTATACCACTCATTCCAGTATGCAAGTGCATAGAACAATCCGACCGTTGCAATACCCGGAAGCGATACAGGAAGGATAATTGAAAACAGTATTTTTATATCGTTTGCACCGTCTATGCTTGCCGATTCCGATAGTGCTTCGGGAATACCGTTAAAGAAATTCCTCATAAGCAACAGATTCCACGCATTTACAAGAGACGGTAATATCAATGACCACAAAGAGTCTGACAAGTGCAGATATCTTGTAACCCAAAGATATGTAGGAACAAGTCCGCCGGAAAAAAGCATTGTAAAATATATGAAAAATGCAATTGCACCTCTGTAATGCATATTTTTTCTTGAAAGAGCGTAAGCACAAGCACAGGTAACAAGCATACTCAAAACTGTTCCTACTACTGTTATAAATATTGTAACTCCATACGACGGAATTACCGTTCCCGATTTAAACAAAAGCGAATATGCCTCTATTGAAAATTCTTTAGGCCAAAAACAGTAACCAAACTGATTAAGGCTTGCTTGCGAAGTAAGCGAACTTGATATTACGAGTATAAACGGAATTAAACACGCAACAGCAAATCCTATAATAAACGCATGAACTATAATTTTTTCAACTATGTCACCCTTAGAATTTTTGATTTTTTTCTTTGTTATTTCTCTTGCCATGATAGTAAACTCCCCCTTCTTAGAATAATGCCGATTCCGGACTCCACTTATTTGCTACCTTATTACATAGCACAACAAATCCAAAACCGAGTATCGACTGTATCAGACCGACTGCCGCCGTCTGACCCATTGACGGGTTTTCAAGAAGCTGTCTGAAAAGATATGTATCTATTACGTCCGTTGTCGGATAAAGTATAGAATTCGAGCCGACCATTGCATATATCATACCGAAATCACCATTGAATATTTTACCTACACTCATTATAGTAAGCATTATAATGGTATTTTTAAGCATTGGGAGTGTAACCTTAAATATACACTGTGTTTTTGAAGCTCCGTCAACTGCAGCAGCTTCATATATTGATGCATCAATTCCTGTAATCGTTGCAAGATAAACAATCGAGCCAAAGCCCGCCCCCTGCCAAACCTTCAAAATAACAAGAATTGCCGGCCATACTGACGGAGTGTTATAAAACTCAATAGTTTTTCCGCCGACCATAGTAATAAGTTGATTTACAACACCATTCGCCGAAAGAATCGCTACTGACAGCATCGAAACGATTGTCCATGACATAAAATGCGGTAAAATAACTATTGACTGAGTTATTTTCTTAACCCATTTATTTGATATTTCCGCAAGCATAATAGCTATTGCAACTGACGTAATTGTTGTAGCTGCGATAAACAGCACATTAAGAAACAGTGTATTTCCCGTAACCGTTATCCAGTTATTTGTTGCAAAGAATGCTTTGAAATTTTCAAGTCCCACAAACGCACTTCCCCATATACCTTGAAGCGGTCTGTAATCAACAAAAGCAATATAAAGTCCCGCCATCGGTATGTACGCAAAGAGAACGAAAAATAATATTGCCGGCAGACATAACAGATATAACCACGGATTTCTTTTTATGTCCTGGAGAAGTGTCGGTTTCAAACTTCTGTTTACCGACCTCTTCTCTTTAACATTTGTTTTGGCTGATAATGTTTTCACAGCAAAGCCACCTCCATTAATTTTTTTGTTTTGTTAATATAACTATACCGCATAAATCGTCCGACTTCAACTTTGTAAATTTCTATTTTTATTTGTTTTTTCACAATTTACGTTTTTTTCTTAAAAAACAAAGTTAATTTTCATTTATTTGTGCAACTTGCAAAGTTATCTTTGCATTCTTGACATTTATACTGTGAAATGTTATACTAATTGGTGTTATATTAATTTAAGTAACTACTTATTATAAATGAAAGGGTTGTTTTTTATTTTGAATTTTTTTAATATAAAAGAGTTTCTTTCTCAGATTAAATCAAACAGGTTTCTTAAAAACACTGTTATTACATATACTATAATTGCCTGTGCACTGTTTCTCGCATTTTCATGCATAACAACTGTTCTTATGTCGAAGGCTGCAATCCGTCAACTTACAGATGCAGAACAAAAAATGCTTGAGCAAGCTGAAAACACCTCTGAATCAATACTAAAAAATATAAATTATTCAATAACTGATACCTTTGAAAACAATAAAACTATTCAGGATGCACTTTTAAAGCCTTATTCACCGATTTTATCGCTCCAAACCGCTGACGCAATATCTGCAATTAAACACAGTTTCGATACTATTGACAAGGTTTATCTGTTTAATATGTCAAACGACGTTATTTATACCGGTGAAACTCCTGTCTATTCTATTGAGGATTTTCCTGATCAGGAGCTTATTTCATATGTAAGATATGTCAGTAAATATGATGTAAACAAACCAATGCTTATAAAATATGAAGATGAAACTTCTCCCGGGAAAATATGCGAAAAAAGAATGTTGGTATCTGTTTACAAAATAGACAGTAGCAGCGCTATGGCTGTATTGATAGATTCTGACGCATTTAATTCACTTGTAAATGCTCCGTCGACTCATACTAATCAGTCAATGACAATACTTAATTCCGATGGAATTGTTATATCGTCAACAGATGACACTCTTTTTGGAAAAGACTTGTCTGAGAATAAAATTTATCGAAAACTATTGTCTCAAAACAAAAATAACGGCACTTTAAAATATCGTTCAAAGATATATTTTTATCGCGCGGCACAAACCATGAATACATTTTACATAAGTGAAATAAGACGTTCTGATATAATAGGTTCATTTGCAATACAATTTATCTTTGTACTTATGTTCGGTCTTATCCTTATATTCCTACTGTTTGTAAGCAGTATAAGACTCAGTGCGTCAATATATCGTCCTTTCAGACGTTTACGCCAAAGTATCGGAAATCTTCTCAATATTGACGATAACATAACAGAAACCGGTACAGATGAAGACTTAAACAAGATTTCTCAAAATCTTTCCAATATAAAGTCGAAATATGACGCTATGCAGACAACAGAAATGCTTTATACTACATCAAAACGAAATGAGCTTGTATATAATATTATAAGCGGAGCATATAATTTTGATATGGATACTCTCACGGAATATAACATAAAATTTCCGCATCCATATACCACAATTATTCTTTTCCGTTTAGATAATGCAAAAAAAATAAAGCACAGTGATATAGGGCTTATGCAATACGGAATTGCCAATGTTGCAACTGAAATTATGACAACTGACAATATAATTTCATACTCCACATCATTCGGCGGCGAATATGACATTACATTCATTGTGAATCACAATAGCAGCGTTTTTGACACTGCTATTATTGAGCAAATTCAAAAATACATAACCGATATATTCGCTGTTACAGTAACCGCTTCATATGATACAGTATCTCACGATATTGACAATATATCAGAAGCTTATCGAAATGCCGAGTATTCAATGCAATACAGATGTGTAAAAGGTCATAATAGTATAATCAGCTATTCTTCGTTGAAAAACACAATTAAAACTTCTAATATTGCATATCCGCACGAGATTGAAAAAGAAATTGTGAATGCTATAAAATCAAAAAATTCAGATGCAGTTACTGTTGCCGCAAAGAAATTTATAGAATATCTTTCCTCTCTGCCGTATATGTATATAACCGTATATTCTTGTATGTTTATTATGACTATTGATATGTATGCACCGAATTCAAATGATAATAACAGTGACGCTATTGCTGATGATTTAACAAAATTAGAAACAATAGATGCTTTACTTCCTATTATACAAACAAAGTGTGCCAATGCAATAGTCGAGGATGATACAGTTTCATCAACAAAATATAATGTCATAGCAAATAATATAGAAAAATATATTGACGAAAACTACACCGACCCGAATTTATCTATACATATTATAGCTACCTATGTCAATAAAAGCGCAAACTATACGCGTAATATTTTCAAACAGATTAAGGGTATTTCCATATCCGACTATATCACCAAGAAGCGTTTTAGCGAAGTATGCCGATTGCTTATTGAAACCAATCTGACAGCTCAAGCAATAAGCCAACAGACAGGAATGAGTTCCGGAAGCTATTTCTATACGGCATTTAAAAAATATACCGGATACACTCCGGAACAATTCAGAAAAAAATATATCGGAACCGATTTTAATCCGGATAAAATTTAAAATTTACACTCTCCGTCAAGGATTTTCCTTGACGGAGTTTTTTGTTTGATTTTTAATTCTATATTTCAAATTTAACAATATATATTTTTTCAAATATCACATAAAACCGTTAATTTTTCAGCTTTTATGCTAAAATCTCCGATGATATAATCAATATAACAAAATATATTGGAGGTATTGGACTATGGATTTATCACCTGTAAAACTAACACCCGCAATTAAGGATTATATTTGGGGCGGCAGAAAGCTGATAGATGATTTTAACAAGAAAACAACGCTTGACCGTGCAGCCGAAAGCTGGGAGCTTTCAACTCATCCTGACGGACAAAGTATAATAAAAGGCGGAGATTTTGACGGTAAGACACTGACTGAGTATATCTCCGAAAACGGTTCTGATATTCTCGGCGAAAATGCAGAAAAATTCGACTTCTTTCCTATTCTGATAAAGCTGATTGACGCTAAGGAAAATTTATCGATTCAAGTACATCCCGATGATGAATACGCACTTAAACACGAAGGTGAATACGGAAAAACAGAAATGTGGTATATCATCGACTGTATGGATGACGCTTATTTATACTATGGTTTAAACCGTACTGTAACCAAAGAAGAATTTTTAAAGCATATAGAAGACAACACAATATTAGAAGTTCTTAACAAAGTACCGGTACACAAAGGCGATGTATTCTTTATCCCCGCCGGCACAATACACGCAATATGCGGCGGCATTTTAATCTGTGAAATCCAACAAAATTCTAACACTACATATCGCGTATATGATTATAACCGCCTTGGAGCGGACGGCAATCCCCGTCCTTTGCATATTAAAAAGGCGGCAGAGGTATCTATGCTAAAGCCCTCACCTAAATATATCCGTCCTGACAAGGATACACTTGCCTCATGCAAATACTTTACCGTAAAGCATCTTGCTTGTGTAAATAAATTATTCATTGATACAAATGAAAAATGCTTTCAATCCATTATTGTGCTTGACGGTCAAGGAAGCTTAACTCTTGGCGATACGGTAATAGAGCTTAATAAAGGCGACAGCATATTTATACCGGCTCAAAAGGGTAAATGTACCCTTGACGGAAATTTTGAATTTATATTATCATATGTATAAAGGAGATGGTATAATGATTTTTAACCCAAAATCCTTCGGCGCTAAGGCTGACGGCTCACACGATGACACAAATGCAATACAACAAGCAATAGACAAAGCTTTTTTCTCCGGTGGCGGACGTATTGTGCTAAAAAACGGAGTGTTTCTGTCCGGTACTATATACCTAAAATCTAATATTTCTCTGGAAATTGACGCTTCGGCTTGTCTTTTGGCAAGCCCGGATATAAACAGTTATGGCTCCGATACACATCACAATCGTTATCGAAACGAACCCGAACTTGACCGTTGCTTTATATTTGCTGAAAATGCCGATAATATTGAGTTGTGCGGCAACGGTATTATAAACGGCAATGCAGAGTTTTTTCCGAACAGCAACAACATATACCGTCCGATGATGATTAGATTTCTGAATTGTCGAAATATCCGCCTGCATGATTTGCGATTGTATAATTCTGCAGCTTGGACTACAGCTTTCCTGGACAGTGAACGTATTTTTATAAGCAATATTGATATTAAAAACAGTAAAAACTACAACGGTGACGGTCTTGACTTTGACGGCTGTTCGCATATTTTTGTTTCCGGTTGTTCTATACAAGGTACTGATGATAATCTATGTCTGCAATCAAGCAGTTTACCGGTAAATGATGTGCATATATCCAACTGCTCATTTTCATCTGTTTGTGCCGCAATTCGCATAGGATTAAAATCTATTGGTTCAATATCTGATGTTCATATATCTCATTGTTCAATGAAAAATGTATGGCGTGAAGGCATAAAAATTGAATGCAGTGAAGGTGGCAATATATCAGATATTAACATTCAAGACATAACTATGAATGATGTTTCACGCCCAATATTTATATTGCTCAATAATCGTTTTGAACCTGATGACCTCGGAAGTTCTCTTGAACTTGACCATATCCCTGAAATCGGTACTATGTCTGATATAATTATTTCGGATATTATCGCTTCAGACAGCGACGAAATGCGAAATACTCACTATAGATTTGACGACGATGTTATGGGAAGTCCCAAATTTGCGGGAATACGCATAGATGCCGAAAAGAATCACCCAATTCGCAATTTAACACTTCGTAATATTTCATATAAATTTATCGGCGGAGTTAAGTTATCGGATATTCCAAACGAGTACCCGGAAGTAATTGACAAGTTAATTGATTGCGACACCCTATCATCAGAAAATTATTATCCGGACTGGAGTCGTGCCTCATTTATGGATATACGCAACATTATCGGACTGAATGTTCGCAATATACAATGCTTTGCCATTTATCCCGATGAACGCCGGGGTATTATAACCGAAAATGTACAGTTTTCAGATAATTCTGATAATTTATGATAAAAAACTAATACATCTGTTAATTTTTTGACTTTCGTTTTAAAGTTATTTATGGTATTATAATTACAGTGAAACGTTGCTTTTCTCTCTCTTTCTTTCTTCTTAACCCCCTAGCAACGTTTAACAAATACCCTATAAAGTTTAAATAAATAAGCTGAATTGCCTTGTGCAATTCAGCTTATTTATTTAACTTATTCAGTTGTTTCTGTCCGCATATATTCTCCGTTCATATACTCGCTTACCTTAACCGATATGTCATCTTTATCCATATTTTTAGCCTCTATAACCTGTTTTCTTCCGTCAGAGAGCAAAACGGTTATTGTATTTTTCGCTGTATATTCAACAGATTTAATCATCCGTTCAGTTTCATACGGTTCCAAAACGCTTATAAAACTTGCTTGCTTACCGCATTTCCTCTGTGCAACAAATCTACGTCTGTCTTTTTCGTCTCCTACAGGATAATCACTTCCTATATCAGCTACAAATCTTGCTGCACCCAGTCCTGTTAATGATATAGTAATAACTCCCTCTTTGGATTTATCTATTACATCAGCCGGCACCGCCTTTTTATATTCTGTCATTTCTATTTTAACCGGTCCGCCGCCGTAATCAACTCCTATGCCTTTGCCACAGTCTACATTTTCTGTTTCATATTCTATATCAGAAAGATATAATTTATCACCGTTTTCAAGAATAAAATGCGGATCTCCCCAAAATATACTCTTAATAGTTTCGGGAACATTATCATGCTCAACCTTTCCGTCTTCTGCACGAACGTAAAGATTTAGCGTGTTCCTGCCCGCAATATCAACATCTATATGATGTTTTCCGAATATCCATGCACCAAATTTATCCTCTTTAAGTGTTTCTCCGTCTGCTGTTACTCTGTAGAACAGTCTTTTAGAAATAGGATAATACTCCGGATCACAACCGACTATAAGTTCGGAATTGTCCGCTGACACATAATATAAGTCGCAGTGCTCCACTCCGCATACATTATGTCCGCTTCTGAATGGGTGTTTTCCTATCCATGGTGCCTTTCCGCTTTCCGCCTCAGTATATTCATACTTAAATGACAATCTTGCAACGCCATTTTGATTATATCTGTCAACCTCTGTTATAAACTGTGCTGATGATAACGGATTTTCTGTGAGCTGATTTGTGTGAGTTGTCTTTTTTATTTCACCATTAATTTCTGAAAGTCCTTTCAGATGGTATATGCAGTCATAATCATGCTTTTCCGAACCGTTCATATAGTCAAAACATACAATATAATCATCCGTAAGCACCATACATCGGCGTTGCTCAATCGGCTCTGTAAATTCGGTTCTGCTCGCATATGGCGGAGCATCATCAGGAATTGGCAAATAACGTCCTTCTACCCATGTACGCTCTGCAAAGTCTTTCTCGCCATTTAACACACGCCAACCTCCATACGGCGGATTTGACCATTTTGCGTAATTTTCTATCGCAGTAGCTTGAAAAAGCTTACCGCTATGGAATAATATGCGTTTTGCTTCGCTTGGATCTTGCATTTTAAGGTCTGTCGTAACCATATTATGAGTTAAACTTGTCTGCACAAAAAACTTGTACATATATGTTCCATATGCGTACCATACATTTTCAGGATTAAATAAAGAACGACCGTTACGACTTACAGCATTTAATGCACATCGGTCATAATGTCCGTGAGCACCCCCGTGAGAACCGTATTTTAAACTCGCCTCTATCTGGTCTTTATCCTCCCTATCCTCCGTGTTTGTACGAAGAATAGCAATTCCTCCATTGTCAAAATAGCAGGATTTATGGCAATAGTCATTCGGTATATCGGGCAGTTCCCCTTCACCGAAAAATAAATCTCGGTGTGCATTTTCGGCATTAAGTATTATTTTTGCATATTCAGGCTTTTTATACAATGTATATGCAATATCATATCTTGAATCATATGAGGCTCTTGACGCTCCCTCAAACATTTCCTCTGAACTGTCATTGACGCCCTGTGCAACACTTCTGTAATTAGCCACTGATACAAGACTATCCCATAAATCTTCTATACAGTTATAATTTTTAGCTGTGCCGCCGTAAATATCCCAACTTAAACCGTCAACATGATTTGCCCGGAAATTAACTTGATTTGAGTAATTGGCATTTACCCACCACTGTGCGATATTTATACCCCATGGGCGAAGTGAAAGAGAACATTCCGAGAACAATCCCGCAACCATTTGATTGTAACCTATTGAACACTCACACCACCAGCCGTCTGACATTACACCGGCACGTAAATGCTCAAGTATTCCGCCTATGCCAAAGGTGAAACGTTCAATTTTTTCTCTGTCTTGAAGTGCCATGGCACAGTAAAGTGCACCTGTTGCCTCTGCAAGCGACCAATTTGATATTCCTCCGTCACTAAGTGCCCAGTCAAGAAAATCTATAAATAATCTGAATGTATAGTGTATATCCTCATGGTCTTTTGCAGTTAGGACACCTATGTCATGGATAATATCATATGCTCTTGCACAATATTTAAAGAACTCTCCCTCATGCACAAGCTGTTGTGAGCAGGCTTTCATTCGTTTAGGATAACCGTTTTCTCTGTCACTTAAAAGTCTTAAAAACTTTGCACTTTTCTCGGCAAACTCATATTTCCCTGTAAGCACATAGCATATTGCGGCATTAAAGCAATGCTCAGAATTTTTAGTGATAAACATTCCGCCGGCGTAATCTCCTATTTGCGGGACTTCCCATTCTTCAGCTCGCTTTATATATTCATCGGCAAGTTTTTTTGCCCATTCATAATTCTCAATTTTATTCTTAACTTTCTCCCAACCGTCGGGAGTATGTAATATGTACGGATGTTCCATGTGGCGGACACTGTAAAATTCAAGAATTTGTCCTAAATTGCCGTCACCGTTCGGAACAACGTGAACTCGGTGCTTTTCAAAGCCTCCTTTTGCAATGCGGTCATTCATAATGACTTTAATATAGCATTCCTTTTCCTCGAACGGTTCCAGAACAATTTCATCTTCTGTTACATATGGAGATAGTACCTCCCAACCGTTTTTTTCAAACTCAAAGCTTATAGCCTGTTTTTCATCAATGCAGTTTACAACTTGAAGCCTGTACTGTATTTCTTCTCCCGGTTCAGCGGATTTAGACATAACGTGTGCATGAGCATACACACCCTTACCCTTTAATGCCATTAAATTTTTTACAGGCTTGTTTATTTCTACGCTCCTCAAATATCTCCACTTTGCAGGCATAGACGAAAGCAAGTCAAATTGATTTAACGGTGCGACAAGTTTTACAATGCCATCGCCGTATATTGTCGCTTTCCATGTATAATAGTCTATAATTTCCTCTGCGTTGATTTCACCGAAATCAAGCAAACCAACCTTTACTTCAACAGTTTCCTTTCCGTGAACCTCCGTTTCAAAGGACAGCCCGTACCAGCCGAACAAATCAGCCGTATAATCGTTTTCAGGCACTAAACCGGTACGTCTCCAACTGCTTTTATTTGGTGTTCTCGGATAAATATATGAATTCTCTACTCTATCCCACTTATCCATTTTTAATATAAATTCTGACATAGCTTAAAACCTCCGATTATTTTGATATAATGTTTGCAATTTTTTTGCAGTTATCATATAACTTTTGCGTTTTTTCAGGTGAACGGTAGTTTTTGCGGACAGCAAGATACAAATCTCCGTCTGTCAAACCGTTTTCTTTGAAAGTGTTGCCCGACAGTATTTTAACGCCGTATGCTTTACCGTCCGAATAATAGATATTATCATCACTTGTTACGCCATCGTACCATTCTTCAACCGGAGTAAACGCTTCATCGCCAAATGACTGTTCTATTATTCTGTCAAAACGTTTCTTATCCATTAGGTACAAAATAGCATCTTGTTCCTGTAATTGCAATGTAAAACGCGTATCATATGCACTGTCAGTTGTATCGTCACCGATGAATATTAACTGATAAACGTCAGTCGTTACTTCTCCGTCTTCATTAATATCATCTCCTGCATTGTTTATGATATTTTTGATTTTTTCAACGTCATCATCACCGTACAAGTAGTCCCCTGCAACCGTCAGTGTTACATCATAATGAGGTGTGTTTCTTATCTGAAACACAGTAAATACGCCAAGTACGATTGCCACTATAAAAGCTATTATATACCACTTGTAGTAGTTCCAGATGTATTCAAAAAATTTCGCCGTAAATTTTTCAGGCTTTTCTCCATATTTCTCAGCCATTTTTATTCTCCAAATTAAAGTATTCAAAAGTCGCTTTCTTTTCTCTCATGTACATATCTTGAACGCATATTCCGATTACCGCTCCCGTAAAACCAAGATATACATTTTCATCTGTTACAACTCTCATATCTTTTACGGCACCGAATTTCTTTTCGCCACTGCCATCATTATAGGCAAACTGCAAATCACTTTCGTTAATGTATGCCTTTAATGTTACGGAGGTGTCGGAAATCACTTCTTGTTCATGGGTATATTCAAGCTTATGGTGATTACAGGTAAGTGTGTTTATTGTCCTTTTGCCTGTATCATTCGAGCATGAAATATAAAGATAATGCCAATGACCTGTATCGTACATAACAATAAGTCCTGCCATATGCTTTTCACATTCAGGTTCAAACTCTAGCTTAGTTTCCGCCGTCATATTCCGTTCCTCAATACGGTGTGCGATAAGTGATTGCTTGAATTTGCTTAAAAGCCCATCACTACCGGCAACTGTAAGCCCTTTTCCGCTGAAAGTAAGTCTATCATCAATCGGTCCTCTCAAAGCCATCAGTTCTTTGTCAAGTGCCATTTTAGTTTTAAAATCAAAATTAAGGTTTCGCTCTTGAGCCTTTTCTTCTGTATTTGACGGTTCTTCTATATATCTTGATGGATTATTACCCCCATGTGACAGTCTAAGCCAGCCATCTTCGTTCCAATATACCTTCTCAATACAGGTTTCACGACCGCAGTATGTTGTCTTGTCCTCACTGTCATTATATCTTGAACCAAGATGAACCATATATATTTCTCCGTCAGGTGTTTCAACAATATCAGCATGACCTGCCTTTTGAATATATAAGGAATCATTATCACGCGAATGTAAAAGTATCTGAGGGTCGTCCTCATACGGTCCCATAAGATTATCGCTTCTCGACATCTGTGCGCTGTGCCTCCAGCCCGTACCGCCCTGTGCCTTTAAAATATAATATTTTCCGTCATGTTTAAATATATGTGTTCCTTCAACAAGCTCATTATGCGGCTCTTTGTAGAACTGTTTTACTTCTCCGACAAGTTTTTTTTGATTATGGTCATATTCCTGCAACCACAGTCCGTTAAACCGTTTCCCCTCTGCATAATGATTGTCAAGGTTTAACAGCCATTTTTTGCCGTCATCATCATGAAACAGTGACGGGTCAAAACCGAGCGAATTAAGATAAACAGGCTCTGACCAATTGCCCGATGTAATGTCGTCCGTATAGACAAGATAATTATCTGTCGTCATGAAAGGTCCACGTTCTTTCACATTGGTATATACCAAAAACACCTCATTACCGTCATATGATAAACACGGTGCCCATATTCCGCCGCCGTCAGGCACTCCCTGCAAATTAAGTTGTGATATACGATTAAGCGGATAATGGTCTAATCGCCAGTTTTTCAAATCCTTTGACGAATATACCGCAACTCCCGGCCACCATTCAAATGTCGAAGTGGCTATATAATATGTGTCCTTTACCCGTATAATTGACGGGTCGGGATTAAATCCTCTTATTATCGGATTTTCAATCATTTTATAACATCTCCTTGAAAGTTTTATCTGATTATATTATACAATAGTATACCGATAATGGAATATATAAAAAGATACGATATTGTACGATTTTTAACACAAAAAATCTAACAGCAGCTCAAAACCACTGTCAGATTTCATATTTTTTATTTCTCCAGCATCTCTTTCTGTATATTTTGCACAGCATAAAACTCAAGCGGAAAACGAGTTAATACAATTCCTACAGTAAGCGCCAAAATTCCTACAACAAGCGGATAAATTCCGAAGAACCATATCGGAACAATAATTATTGCCGCACCTATAAGCATTAGCAATAAATTTAACGGCAGCTTAGCAAGTGATAAAAACATTGCATTTTTATATAATTCCTTAATGGTGCAATCAAATGTAATCATTAACTGATAAATATACGGGTGCATAATAGTATACACTATAATTATAAATAACAATATATATTGAAATATTTGAAATACCACCGCACCGTTAGGCATAGTCTTTTCAAGAGTCCAGTACATTTCCATAGCAACAGCTGACAGTCCAAGTACTCCCACGTCAATAAGCATCACAACAAGGCTCTGTTTTAAGTTTTCTTTGAGTATCGGCTTACTGTCACTTACAATCCAAATCGGTTTTTCATATACAAACGAACGCATTACAAACGAAAATGCCGCACTCAAAGGTCCGCTTCCCCATAATGTCACCAATAAAAAAGACAATGTAGCGCATATCATCGAAGCCATCAACGATGCTTGTGTCGGGTCCATATCTCTTATTATTGAGGATATTGGCATATATAATATAAAATACAAGCCGATATAAAGGAAAATCAGCCACGGGATACTAAAAAGCGTAAACAAAGCGCCCGACTGAATAAATTTCCAATACTTTCTTACTGCCGTTTCAAAAAATATTACAATCGGAAGTTTCTTAGGTTTATTTTTCTCAACGCCCTTCCCAGGCTTATCATAATTATTAAAAATACTCATATTATCACCTCAAAATCCCATAGTTATAAGAGTCGTTAATATTCCTTCGTCATCATTAGATTTTGCTATATGTTTAACTCTTTTTTTGACCTTATCAGGTGCATTTTGCATTGCAAATCCCATTCCGGCAAGTTGTATCATTTCCAAATCAACCTCACCGTCACCAAAAGCGACCGTCTGACTAAGCGATATGCCAATATAATCACATAGAAAACGCATTGCATTCGCCTTTGATGCCATAGGATGATTTATTTCAAGATAAGTATCCTTTGAACGGCATATGTACACATTTGGGAATTTCCTTCTTAATTTAATGGCAAGAGTTTCAATGCTATCTTTATTTCCCATACACAACAGCTTATGAACCCCTGTATATTCCTCAAAATCTGATATTTTGCCCTCAGTTGCCGATAAGCCTGTTATTTTCTCCTCATTTATCAACCACGAATTATTTTTATTATCCGTCAGCCATAAATCATGTGAGTATGTACAACAACAAATGCTTTTATCTGTTTTGATGACAAATGCGTGTATATCCTCCGCCGTTTGCACCGACATCTCCAGACTTTGTATCACTTTCCTGTCGGCATCATGTACAAGTGCACCGCTGTAAGAAATCGCCGGTGCTTTTATTCCAAGTTCCTCCATGACAGGAAACACTCCGCTTTCCAGACGTGATGAGGCAAGAACAAAGGGGATTCCTTTTTTCGCAAGTTCCTGTATTTTTTTCTTAGTGTCAAATGATATTTTTTGATTGCTGTCCAAAAGCGTGCCGTCAATATCACTGAATATTATTTTGCACATATTTATTTCTCCACTTTTCTAAAATAAAATATCTGTGTAGCAAAATCATAACTTCCAAATTCAGGCGTAATGCCATTATACATAAGCTCATCACCGCCGTATATATTCCCGGTAAAGGTATCAATATAGTCTAAATCAGGGTCAAGACCTTGTAATCTTATGCGCTTATCTTCACAGTTAGCCTCAGACAAACGCTTTGCACACATCAAAAATGCTTCTGATTGATTTTTCATTACCATCTCCCATGCACAATAATTGGAGGTATATGGATTTTGTAATCTGTAAAAATCTCCTCTAAGCATTATCGGACGAAGTTTTTTTTCAAGTTCTATCTGATTTCTGACCTCTAAAAGCTCCTCGTCAGACATTTTTGTTATATCAAGTTCGTATCCTAATACACCGCAATATGCCACATCAGCACGTGTTTTAAGATTTGTTACACGCCCGTTCTGATGATTCGGAACTGCTGTAACGTGTGCAGAAATTGATGATACAGGATAGCCTATTGATGTGGAATACTGAATTTCCATTCTCTTTACGGCATCAGAATTGTCGCTTGCCCAAATCTGTGGCATATACGCAAGAATTCCTGCATCAAATCGACCGCCTCCGCCGCTGCATCCTTCAAACAAAACATTTGGGAAACTGCTCGTTATTGCGTCCATAATCTTGTAAAAACCCAGAGTAAACTTATGATTAAAACCTTTGTACGGAATATCGGTCATAGGTCTGTTCATATCCCATTTTACATACTCAATATTTGCCGACGATAAAATATCGCATACCGAATTTATCGCATATTCACACACTTCATCAAGTGTTAAATCCAAAAGATATTCAAATCGACTCTCTGTCGGCTCAATACCGGGATAGCGTACTATCCAATCCTTGTGCATACGATATAAATTTGATTTCGGATTTACAGATTCCGGTTCAAACCAAAGCCCGAATTTCAAACCTAAATCGTTTATTTTTTGTGCCAATCCGTCAATTCCCGATGGTATCTTTTTTAGATTTACAGACCAATCGCCCATAGATGTTTCCTCGTCATATCTATCTCCGAACCAGCCGTCATCAAGCACAAACAACTCAACACCCTGTTCCTTTGCCGTTTTAGCGATATTTAAAAGCTTTTCTTCATTAAAATCCATATATGTCGCTTCCCAGTTATTTATAAGTATCGGACGCTCTTTATTTACCCATTTACTGCGACACAAATTTTGTCGGATTACATCGTGCAGTTCACGCGAAATGCCGCCTATTCCCTTGTCACTGTAGCACATAACGGACTGCGGAGTCTGAAAGCTCTCGCCTTCTTTAAGTTTCCACTCAAAACCAAACGGGTTTATCCCTTGCATAAGACGTATATTTCCAAATTGGTCACATTCAAGCATAGTCGAGTGATTACCGCTATATACAAGAGTCATCGAGTACACCTCACCTCTCATTTCGTCTGCACCCGACTTTGCCAGCATTACAAACGGATTTATGTTATGACCGCTCCCACCTCTTGCGTTTGATATATCTATTTTGACACCCTGACGAATTTCACTCCTATACATTTCGCGTTCCTTTGCCCATCCTCCCGAAAAATGGATAAGCTCGTAATTATCTTTTGAAATATCAAGTGCCGCAGAGTATGCAGAATCTATTGTTATTTCAACATTAGATGTATTCACTATTTTCGTACTTCTTACAATTATGTCATATTCATCAAAAACGGTATAACTCAATATTGCTTCAAATCCTGCATTCTTATCCTCCAATGTGATTTCAAGCGTCTGAGCGTGTTTATCCCCCATAAACAAATTCGGCATACCGTCGATTTCCTGAGTAGCATTTTGGATAATTTTATGCGTCTTGTATGTAAGCCTTGAAACACTGCCTCCTTGCCTATTGACAATACTGTATGCCGGTGTGCGAAGGTCAGTATAGCCGTATGCGGGATATTCCTGCGGACATATATCCAAAGTCCACTTATCCGGTCCATAACCGTTCCATACAGACCATTTTTGCTTAATCCACTCATAATTTTTATCGCGAAGTTTCTTACCGTAATAGTAATGCAATAAATCTCCACATTCATTAACTGCCATTATATAACTTATATTTTTCCCTTGCAGATGAAAAACATTTTTGTTTTTTATTATCATTTTACAGCACTTCCTTTGTTTTGATATACATATATTGTATCATAAAGTTAAACCTTTTTGAATATTAAATATTTAACACTATTATTTTATTTAACACAAAAGCCGGTAAGTATATACTTACCGGCTTTGTAATATTTATCTTATTATCATTACCTCATGTAAATTGCCCTGATATTCTTGAACATATACCAAGTCATCATTAAATATTTCATTTTTGTTTGATGGGTATACATTTCCGTTTTCATATATGTAAACATTGGTTGCAGATGCAAATTTGTGCGGATCTTTGCTTACAATGTTATCATTTCCGTCAGCATCCACAAGTAACACATTAGTGTTTCTGTCGGTTACGGTTCCGAAACTTACCCATAAATCAGGCATTACAAGAGTTCCGCCTTCCCAATATTTATTAGGAGTATCGCTACCTTCAGCAATGGCAAGTTTTTGTTCGTTAGCTTTAAATAAAAGCTGAACAGCTCTTACATCGCCTTTCACATCTACGCTTACTTGTACTACGTCGCCTACTTTAAGGTCTCTGACATAATATTTGCCCCTGTTATCTTTCATTTCCTTATTCTTAACTTGATATGTAACCTTTCTGCCCTGCTGATAACCTTCAAGACCTATTATTTCATCATCGTCATCATTTATGCCGGAATATATATCAGTTATAATCAGAGAACGCTTTGAACGCATATTCTCCGGTTCTGAAAAGTTTTCCTTTAAAACTATGCATGAAGCATACATATAATCATCTATATCGTATACAGATATATCATATGTTGTATTATTTACAAGTAATGACGGATTCATCACGGTATAATCATATTTATCTTCGTTATAAGGAATTACAAATATCGGCGTTGTTGAATCCAACAGATATTTGGAATTAAAGCACATATTATTCTTTCTGTACTTTCCTGCACCTTTAAAGTGCATTGAAAATATTTCCGTCGCCGTATCTCTGCCTATGTATGATTTATTAGCAGTATTTATTTTTGTTATTCTTTTATCGGAACTCACTTTATATGTAACCAGCTGATTTTTCTCTATACGCTGAAGAGCTGTTCCAAGATTACATTTTTCTCCGTTTACATTTACAGATTGTTTTACAGTAAATGTTTCTCTTGTTCCTTCTGCGGTTAAAATCTCAGCAAAACAATCTCCGTTAGGATCATCTCCTCGGTAGAAATTTAACAAATAGCCGTATTGAGATGAGGCCTCTTTTAATCCTACACATCTGACTATTCTTCCGTAATTATCGAAATAGAAACTTCCCCCACGTCCGACTTTCAAAGCATCACCGGCATACGATGGTGATATATTATACTTTGTTCCGGAAATAGTCATTGTTCCTGAACTTAATGAGGTTATTTCTCCTGTAACAAGTCCGTCTAATATTTGAACTAATATTACACTTGAATCGGCACTCTTTGCAACTGCGATGACACTTCCTTGTTTTATAGCATCAGCAGTAGTTCTTATGCCGTTTTCATATACTGTTAGTCTATCAGCTTCTCCAAGTTCTACAGAGGTTTTTGCCGTATAATCATTAACTGTATATGTATTTTTTGATATCGCATCTACTAAATAATACTCATAATCGTTTATTATAACAACATTGTATTTACCATTACTGTCATTATCTATAAAATAATTTTGAGAATTAAGCGACATCACCGCTTCAATTCCGATAGAGCCGTCTGATACTTTTCCGTTATAAATAATCATATATTTATCATCAAGCTTTAGGGTTTTGCTCTTGCTGTCCCCATCATAAATAATAGCCTTATCGGTTGCCGATGTTATATCATTGCCATAAACAGAAACGGTCTGATTTTTTGACTTGTTTGTCTCTATCCATCTTAAAGTTTTTTCATTATCATCATGATAATAGAATTTGACATTACTGCCTATGAGATGTTCGGTTATCGTATTTCCCACAAAATATTCTTCACTGTCAATGCGGACTACTCCTATTCCGGTTGTTCCTCTACCGTCAATAGCCGCTGTTTCATTGGCGTTTACAACACCTTTTCCCTCATAGATTTTTAAATAATGCTCCATTACAGTCTCATCAGTATAGCTATATGAGTTTATTCCATCTAATTTCAGTGCTTTCATATCAAGCGTATTCCAGAATAGCATAACCATTTGGTCATATGTAAGAGGCTCACTGCTGTTTAAAGATACACCGACATTCTTTGTCAGACCCATTTGCGATGCAAAATTAAAATAATTGTCTGTATTCCCCATAATTTCATCATAGTTTATAATATCAAGTATAATCTTTATTGCCGTTGAAGCACCGATTGTGTCGCTTTCTTCGTCCAAATCATATTTCTTCATAAACGACGATATGTTCATATTGTCTATTCCTATCAACCTATAAGCAAAACTGACAAAATCTTTTGCCGATACCTTTGCTTCTGCATCATATGAAGAAGGATATCCGGGTACGATATTTAATGCTGCCATAAGGCTTACTTGAAGTTCGTTTTTTATTCCAAGCTCGGCGTGAACCACCGCAGATGGAACAAACAAAGTTATTACTGTTGATAATGCTATAAGCAAACTTATAATTCTTTTTTTCATTCTGCTCCACCTGCCATTCTATAAATAATTACCGCCGCTTGTGCTCTTGTCGCATTTTCAAGCGGTTTAAAGTTTCCATCCTCAAATCCCGATACAATGCCTGCTTTAGACATATCCCTTACTGCATTTAACGCATAGCCGGATATATTGCTTTCATCGTTGAATATTATACTTGCTCCATTCGGCAAAGTAATATTTGCCGCCGTGCATGCTCTGTCAATCATAACACACATATCCTGTCTTGAAATAAGCACATTCGGAGCAAACTCACTCTCGCTTATTCCGGATACTATACCGTATTTTACCGCTGCAGCAACACTATTATAATACCAAGCGTCATCTTCAACATCGGTAAAACTACATTCTGCATCAGAGGTGTCTATACGCTCTGCATAGCTTAACATTCCAATCAGTATTTGAACAAATTCGGCTCTTGTTATACTGTCATCAGGGCAGAATTTTGTGGTTTCTTTTCCGTTAATAACATTTACACTGCGGAGTGTTGCTATTGCTTTATGTGCCCATTTAACACTTCCAATATCCGTAAAGCCTGCTACATTGTCCATTCCCTGCGTAAAATATGTAGGGTCCGGCTGAGGCAGTAATTCTTCTATTGTCGTGCCTGTATTTGTGCCAACAGTACCATTTGTACCGTCATTATTTCCGTTTACATCAAAATTACCCATTGCATTTGGTGCAGGTGTAGCACTTATTTGGATTTTTTCACCGGTCCAGGTGCCACCACCACCGCCGCCACCGCCGCCGGTGTTGCCTTGCGACAGCGAAGCGGTTGTAAGCATTACTTTGACAGATGCTTTTAACCCATTATATTGAGCTGTTATTGTTATACTCTTACTGCTTACACCTGTTGGAACTGTCAAAATTCCGTCGGCAATGCTTACATCATTTGATGACACTGTCCAACTGACAGCTGATGAATCTATCTGCTGGCTAAGCTGATTATATACTTTATATGCTACTGTCTTAGCAGCTGAAGAAGGTATTGTTACATTTTCAGAACCGCTGATTGTAATAGACGTTGTCTCTGCAAGAGTTTTAACGTTTTTGGTTGCTGTCAAACCGTTATAAGAAGCTTTCAGGGTAAGCCCTTCTCCTCCCGAAACATTGTTTGATACTGTCAGTTTGCCTGATTTTGAATCATACTGCATACCTGACGGAACGGTATCGGCAGTAACAAGAATGTTCATCTTATCTGAATTTAATCCGTACTGGTCCGTAACAACTGCATAATAGTAATTATCACTCGATGCCATAACCGTATCATTACCTTCTATTTTTAATGATTTTACTTCAGTTGCAGATTTTGTTTCAAATTGAGCATTTGCAAACCATGCTGTACCGTCCCCATATATACATAGGCTCATTACTGCACTGACAGCTCCTTCGGGAGCTGTAGATGCTCCGTTAATTATATCCCATTCAGTGTTTGTTGATTTATTTGATTTATCAACTCCTATGGCTTTGCCTGCAGCATTATAATATGTTATCATAACATATGCACCGTCAGATGCGTTTTGAGTCTGTGCGTTTACCGAGTAGTAATACTCCTGACCTGGTGTTATTCCGGTAATTAAATCGCTGTCCCATTTTTCGCCGTAAGTTCTTGAGTAATCATTTTTTTCAAAGCCGTAGCCTTTAATCATTAACGCCGATTTACCGTTATATGATTTCTCACTGTCAATTCCCGCTTGCTTTGTAACTGTCAAATCATCAAACCAAACTGTACCGTTCTGATTATTGGCACCTCCGCGATAACGCAGGTCAATTCTCATTTTAACGGCATTTTCGTTTATATACATAGAACCCGACAACTTTGTCCAGTCTGACGTATTGTTGCCCTTATTATCGGTATCGTTAGGATAAAGGCTTATAAGCTGTTTATTTTCCTCTATTGTTGAACCGTTTTTATCATAAATAAGTATATTAGCATATACATTTGAGTCGGTTGAAATATTCTCCGTCTTTACCCATACCGACAAATCATAAATCTGACCGCCGGTAACAGCGATGTTGTCAGAAATCTGCATAGACCCCTGTGCTCTGTCGGCATTGTAAATTCTTGCGCTTCCTCCTGAATTGCCTGTATGGTCAACATTTTTGTCCCATTCAATTAAGGACGAAGTGTCTGCAGCAGAATAAGTGGTATAATTCAGTTTCCAGCCTGATATAGCCGTATCAAACGTACTGTTTGCAATCGACAATGTTTTGTCACTGTCTGTCCATGCGACAGGCATATTATTTTCATCTTTTTCTGAAAAATCACCGTTTTGAAGTGTTACGGCAGGTGAGTTTTCAAACTGCTTTAGTACCTTTATTTTCATACTGTCTGAAACATTTCCGTTTATTTCAGCCTTTACAACCGCCTCTCCCGCAACGGCATCAGATGAAACGATAAGTGTTCCGTTATCAGAAACAGAAATACCATTGTAATCTATGCTCCATTTTACCGAAGCATCACAAGGATTGTTGTATTGGTCGGTTACATCAACAGAGAAGAAATATCTGTTTTCTCCGTTTAACGGACTTACTACTTGCGAATTTTGTGCATTTATTTTTAAGTAAGTCGGAACAGGATTGGTCGATTGTGTAAAAATAACATCATCATACCACACACTACCCGTTTTTGCACCGTTTTCAAGCACAAGCTCCGCATAAGCTGTATTTTTCGGAACTGTAACCGTTCCCGTAATCATTTCCCAATTAAGAGATTTTGATTGTTTTATCTTTTCCTCGTCGATAATCTCCCCATCGGAATTTTTAAATACGATTACAGCAAGACCGCTTGACAAATTATCGGTCATAACAGACATTTTATATGTGTATTCACCGCCTGCAACTGTCGCTATAGGGTCAGATGTCCATGTCATCTTGTCTGTTACTTTAAGTTCATTTTCACCGTCTACAGCAGTTTTTGATGTATCTATACCCTGTGGAGCAATTCTGAAATTACTATAGAAAATATTTCCCTCACTTGCTTTTAATCCCCAATTTATTCTTAATCTGTTCACGTCCGCAGGAACGGTTATCTGATTTGTGAGCGTGTCATAGCCATCGGTAGTATACGGAGTTGTCGGATTTCCGTCCTTAAAATACCAAGTTCCGCTAAATTTAGATTTTTTTGATGTAGTACCCTGAAATCCCTCATAGCTCATATACGGTCCTACTACAGCGGAATCATTAAGTTGATAAAAATTCTCCATTCGATAGTCTTGTGATACCCAATATGTTATTCCCGATGTTACACGGATATCAGGTCCTCCGTCAAGACTGCTGTTATTTGCATTATGAGCGTACACAAATCCCTCATAATCCTTGTCTATACCCTCAGCGCCCTTGAACATAAGCCCCGTGTTACCCAAGCTGTCAGTCGAATATGAACCGCTGACCAATCCGTCATCATCATTTGTTCTTGTAATATTTGAAAGTTGTGTTTCAGATGTCTGATTCATTCTGTATCTGCGGACACCGTTATACTCTCCGTCTATATCAGGATCATATGAAATCCACGAAACAGGCATCATAGCATCTGTAACATTTTCAAATGAACCGTTTACAAGTTGCGACGCAAGCTTAACTATTGATACATTAAAATCTGTATATATAACATTGTTTTTCTTTGATGTTGCACGAACTGTAACAGTTCCGCTCTGTGCATTTTTTAAAACGCTGAGAGTTCCGTCAGCAGCAATAGAGATACCGGTCGGGTTACCGACATGTTCACCGTTTTTACTTGTAAATCCTACTACAGACCATTCAATTTCATTATCTGTCGTATTTGCAATCGGATTATGATGCTCTGCAGTAATTTTTGTTGAGTTTGGACTATCCGTAAGCGGTACAGGTAATGTACTTACATTTGAAGTAATGCTTACACTTTCTTTTGCATAATCAATAACAATAGCAGGCTTTATAATATCCGTACTTTCTGCAATTTCAGGGAACTTATCAATAAGCTGCTGCCAATGGTCACTGTAGTTCGCCTCTGAAACATCCTTCGTAAAAATCTTATTTGCATTTGTACCATTATAGTTAGCCATTATCAAGAAACTGACATAATCCTCGTCCTTGTTGTCAACAATATATCCATTTTTATTTAAGTCGCTTTCTGTGCCGGTTCCGAGTAAATAATCTGTAATATCAAGCTCTGTCTGCCATGTTTCAATAGATTCTGTTTCTCCTCTGGTGCCGTCGTAAATATACTTATCTTTCATCATACGGTTAAGTGTGAAAGATTTGTTTTCTTCATTATCAATTATACTTGCGGTTGATGATACCGCCTTAGTTATAATATCCGCTTTTTCTGCATAAGAATTTGCTGCACTGTTTGACTCGTCCCATTCATTTGATAAAGGTTTCAACATAAGCTTGCCATCCTTTGATAATGAAGCCGTAAGACGAAGCTTTATTGAGGTTATTGGCAATCCTTCTTTTATGGCTTGCTTTAAAGACGAAATATCGAATTTTAGTCCTCCGACAAATGCACGGTCATTATCGACGCTATTTGTTATTTCAAGCTCCGCACCGTTTACATTTTTCGTATCGGCATTTCCTTTACGGAAAAGCACGTCATCGGTCGGATATAACAATGATGCGTATTCGGATGCCGTTATGGAAACAGTATATTCTGAATAAATTGCACTATTGCTCTTAAGTTCCGCCTTTATATTGACAATAGCTCCTGTTGTACCCTTGCCTATTGTCAATACTCCGTTGTTTATAGAAATATTATCAATATTGGTACCTGTTATTGACCAGTTAAACTCTTCATCCTTTATCGGATTGCCGTATTGATCTAAAACCTCCGCATTGTAGGTATACTCAGCCGGCAAAGAAGCACTTATAAGCTCTATGTCTGATTTACCCGATATTTTTACGGATGTTGGGTTAAGTGTTTCCGTTTTCTTAATTGTGATATTCTTTTCTGCTAAATAGGTTTCACCATTCTTTTTATAATTAAGATTAAGAATAACGTTATATTCACCCTCCGGCAAATTCTCTGCAACCGTAATTGCTCCGGTAGCGGCATCGAACATAATATTATTTTTCACATCTATATCACTGCTCGTAATGCTCCACTTACGCATACCGCCCTCAAGGTCATATGTAACATCTTCGTATTGCGTCTTATACTTAGCGATATATTTGTTGTCAGTTAAAGGCTTTGTGCCTGAAAATTCTATTGTATCCGCTCCGACAACGGTTACACCGTTTATTTGCGGTTTTGCACGATATGAATATGTCATCTTTGGTGCGTTTTTGCCGGAAAAATAAATTTTAGTTTTACTATCAAATGAAGATAATTTTTCCGATGTTACAAAAAAGCTTACCATACCATCTGTATCAGCCAATTCCTTAAGCTGTTCATATGTAAAATCAAACGTATACAGACCGTCTGCTACAGATGCAGTTGCTAACGGAGCTGTGTCAGCTGTTCCGCCGCCATATTGCCAATCAGTATTCCATGACGGAAGCATTGTTTTTATTGACTTCGTTACAGCAAGTCTATCTACACCGCTACCGTAATACGGTACACTTTCTCTATCATACATCCATATAGCAAGTTTTTCCGTTGACGTATCGGTTTTTAAAGAAAACTTGAAATCATATAAATCATTCTCTGTATTATCAAGTTTGCTTATATCAAAGCTTGTAATAAAACCAAAACCCGGTTTTGACTCAATTTCCTTAGTTCCATCAAGTCCGCTATCGCCTAAATAACACCAATTATTGCCACAAGAACCGTCAAGTTCTCCTCCGCTCTTTCCATTTGCTCTGAACCATAACAAGTTGCTTGGATTGAGTTCTACTGTAGGAATTACATCCAAAACTGTGATTGCAACTTCAAACGGCTCACTTACAACAACTGTGCCTTCCTCACACTCCTCAGAGTTCACCGTAGCTGTTACAGCCACATTGTATTCCCCTGCGAATACACCTTGTTTAACGCTCAAAGTACCGTTTTCGTCAATATCAAAGCTCGTATCATTATCGACCGAGTATGTTACACCAACTTTCATTTCATTATTATCGGCATCTGTAACAATTGCGGTATATGTTCCGACAACTGCCGGCAATACAGAAGTATACACCGTTGCAGTTTCTGCACCTGATACCTCAACTTTTTTTGCATAGGTTTGAGATATTGTAATTTTCTTTTTGGTAAGTACAGTATCATTAACCTTTGCCTGAATTTCAATAATGTCGCCGTCGTTTACCGTATTCTTCGTTGTGATTGTGAACTTACCGTCAATAACATCATATTTTTCAAGTTTATCTTTGCCTGATGTAACATTCCACGTTACTTCGTCATTGCATATTTCACCGTAATTATCAGTAACTTCGGCTGTATATTCTGCAGTTTGTACTTGATTTGCACTTGTTATTCCTATTTTATCAGGACCTGAAATTTTTATATTCTCAGCTTGCGGTTTCACTCTGTATGAATATGTCATTTTCGGTGCATTATCACCGCTCAAATAAACCTGTGTTTTTGATTTGGATGCAAAGTCCGTCGATGAAACAAATAAACTCACAATATTATCATCATTAACATTCTGCATAAGGCTGTCATAATCAATATTAAAAGTATATTTCCCATCTGTTCGCGAGGCTGAAGCTAATGCATTTGCATTTTCCGTACCGGACTGTGCATACTTCCAATCCGGATTCCACGACGGAAGCATCTCTTTCACTGACTGAGTGACATCTTTTTGTACAATGCTTTCGCCGTGATATTCACTGCCGCTATATGCCCAAATTGACAACGGTATACCGTTGTTTGCAGCAGTTAATGTGATTTTAACATCTTCATATAAATATGTATCACTGTCAAAATCGCTCATATCAAAACCAATTATAAAACCAAAAGCGTTTCCAGACTGCACTTCGCATCCGTTTGCGCCTGTTATCTTGCTTTCGTCCGATGAAGCATCTCCCGTGTTATACCAGTTACTTCCGCATAAACCGTCAAATTCTCCATTGCTCTTTCCGTTTGCACGAAACCACGCAAGCTGTACAGCAGATTTTTCGCCGTTATCACTATCTGCCGCCATAGAATTTATAGGGGCAATTCCGGCAGAGGTTATGAGCATTACAAGTGAAAGCAATGATGAAATAAACTTAATATGCTTAATCTTTTTCATATTTTATTCTCCCCTTAGTTAATTTTCTCAAAGACAATATTTTTTATATTGATGAGATAAGTATTCGGTATTTCCTTATCAGTTATCACAAGAGTGTTTTCTCCTGTTTTTAGTTCAACTTCTCCCAAGTCCTCATACACATACGTTGACCATGAGCCTGTCTGTGCAAAAGTATGGTCAAAGGTCGTTCCATTCATGTTAAATGTCGCTGTTCCGCCTCCTGAATTGATATTTGCGGAATAATATACTGTCATTTTATATTTGCCAGCCGCTCTTGCTGTAAAATCAAAAGTGATTTTTTGTTCCGTTCTGAAATTCTCAATATATGCGTTATTTCCCGTACCGAGAATATTTAACATTCCTCCCTCGACCTTTGCCGTTCCCGCTAAAACAGTCAGAGTTGACGGTATTTCCTCGCCTGTATTATATGTACAGTAAAGGCTAGGTGCATCTTTACCCGCAACAAAGCACTTTGGTTTATTGTCTTTTTCAAGTCCATATCTATCGTAATTTACGGTAGTTGCGAAAAATTCAATAATATTGTTTTCATCAGCATTCTTTTTTAGTTCATTTATATCAAGTTCAAACACATATTTGTCATTTACGCATTGCGCTTTTGCAAACGGCTGCGTCTTCTGTTCGTCCGGCACAGCTTCGTCAATATTACCCCATGTAGGTAATATTGCTGATATATTGTCGACAACAGTGTTATAGCCTGTTTTATCCGCGCCTGCGACCGCCGCATCATTTGCCACCCTACAATACTCGCTCTTATTCCAGTCAGTATTGCTTATCGGCGTATCATACATAAACAATCCCATATCCATATCGCCGCCACTCGCTCTGTTCAACGTAAGACTTACCGATTCTAAATCATCTTCGCGTTTTAATATATCCGAAAGGTCAAATCTCATTAAAAATGCAAATCCTTGTGCACCTTGAAGTTCCTCTGACATTCGTAAGCCCGATTTAGCATCATCTTCAGTCATATACTGAGAGTTGCTTGAAAGCAGTCTGTAATTCATACTGTTTTCTTTTGAGGATTTTCTTACCTGTACCGCCGCACTGTAGTATGTATTTGACTGTGCTTCACCTCCGCTTGCATTTTTAACGCTTTCAGGGATAACACGCTTATCCATATGTATTGCACGATCTATGATACTTAAAATTTCCGCACGGGTAACATATCCTTTAGGTCTGAACGAACCGTCCTCATATCCCGATATAATACCCGTTATATATGCTTGTACCGCATAATCACGAAATTTTTCATCTATATTTTCATAATCAGGGATTAACTCACAATATTTATCAAGATTGTCAGGAAAATATTCGCCGGACAAGCTGTTTATTATAGCTTTGGCAACCTTTTCACGCGTCATTTCTTCACTATAATCGGAATAATCACCATTTTCAAATATTCCGTAATCCAGCATCAGTCGTATATACGGTGTTGCCCAATAGCCATTTGAAATCTGATAAAAATTACCTTTCCATGCACTGTAAATCTTTGCAAATTCCGCTGCACTTACGGGATTATCAGGTTTAAACGTTCCATCGCTATAACCGTCAAGATATTTCTTTTCAGTACACTCTGTGATTATTTTCTCCGCCCAGTGTCCTCTGCAATCTATAAATTTTGAGCTTGTAAATCCCATTCCGCCGGCTGCACCCGGAAGATTACTTGCTCCGGAAGGAGTATCAGAATTTTCTTCATCGTTTTCTGTGCTTTCGGTCCCTTCTGTTTTCGAAGCATTAGGCTCAGGTGTTGCCGACGGCTCGGGTGTAGCTTCTGAGTTTTCTTCACTGTCGGTATCTATTTCACTTCCATCATCAGAAACAGTTTCAGTTCTGAAACTGTCCGCCGCAAAAGTATTCAGCACAGGCATTGACATAAGAATCGAAAGGACCATGAGTATAGCCACTAATTTTCTTAATTTCACAATCATTCCTCCTTTCTCTCAAATCAATTCGTTTCTCTCAAATCCAACACTATTGTTGATAGTGCAGGCATTGTAATTGAGTTGTTTACATCCATCATCGTATCAGTCACAAGATCATGTATCTTTGAAACATCAGCTTCAAGCTCCACGTTTACCGCTTTATCCTCGTCAGAACAGTTCATGATGATAATGTAATTTCCGTACTTTGCTATATTTATGCGTCTCAGTCCCAGTGGCGATGCCATATATCCGTTTCCGTGAGCACTCCACTTGTCATTCATTTCATGCCAACGGAACACCTGCGAATAAATCGCATGTTCACGGTGATTATCTGCATAATAAAATCCGTTCATCGTGCTGCGCCAATTTAACGTCATTCTTACAAATTCACCCTTATGTTGTAATGATAGCGACTGAGAAATCTCATCTGAGAACACATATTCCTTCTGATTTCCGTTTTCGTCCTTGTTCCATGGTTCATTAGGCATATATATACCCGAACCCAAATCAAACTTTGTAATATACACTCCATTGTCAAGAAGTCTGTAATAAATCTCATATGCTGCCTGTGCTCTTGACATTACACTGTTGTACTTGATTTCAGTATCGTTTCCAAAAGCATTTTGAAGCCATCTTTTAAATGTTTTTTCATCTATCTTATCATCCGGTGCAAAATTTGTGTCGTTTACACCCTCTATGATATTTTTCCATGCAAGTGTTACTATAGCCGCTTCCTGAGGAATATCCTTTATATCCGCATAGGTTTTATAACCCTCAGATGCTTTTTTTATATCATCGCCCATAGCATCAAAATTCAATATCATATAATAGAGTAGTCTTCTGTCTGATACAAGCGAGCTTAAATACAGTTCACCGTATTCAATAAACAGTTCCATTGAACGCACAGAGTCCTTTGAACCGAATCCGGCTGCTATAAAGTTATTCCATGCCGCATATTCAATTCGTCCAGGTCCCTTGTAGTTTCGGGTATTTATATTAAATTCACGCCTTATTGCGTTATATCCTTTATGATTTACAACTGTATCAGCGAAATAATTCATAGCGTGTGAAGCATTTACTGCTTTTTTTATGAGTTCAGGGTCTTTTGTTATGAGTGCCAAATCTGCAACCATTGCCGCACCGTGAGGGCCGTAATTTCCGTCATAAGCACCGTCAAAGTGACCTATTGTTTCCATTGACAAGCCTTTTGGAGAAATCAATATTGACTGTCTTGGTGTTCTCATAATACCTGTTGCCTCATACATTCTCTGTTTAAGGTCTGAATCGCTTATACACTGTGACGGAGCAATCATTTTTAACGCTCTCTGGAATGCAACACCCGAAACAACATTGAAAAGTTCTTGATTTACTGCAGGTTTACGCTGAACAACATTAAACATATAGTCCGTAGCTTTAACATACATATTCGCATATGCATCTCTGCGTTTTACCTCCGGCGTATCAGGATTCAAATCGTCATCAATGTATTCATCAAGATACCCTGCTGCTATAATCGCATCTCCTATTTCCGTGAATACTTCTCCAACAGCTCTGGCACCTGCATTAATGCCGCCATTTGCTTCCATTCTATCCGGACCGCCTATCCATGTTTTGTATGTTTCGTTATTCCAACCGCCGTTTGAACCTTGAGAACGCACTTGATAATCAAGCCATGCAACGCAACGGTCTATGATTTCCGGTTCATGGTAATAGTTTGACCATTCACGGTTATATGCCATTGCCATAGCACGTATTCCCTTTTGGTTCTCGCTGTTTGAACCTATACACTTGACATAGTGAACATTTTTCCAATTTTCCCACGAACCATGGCTCATTGAGTTTGTTCCTTCAAGTACCGCTCCATATGCTCCTGCCGGTGATCTTCCTGCTGCAACAGCTTCATCCCACTCCTTGCCGTAATTCTGACTTTTTTTTATATCCTCTATTCCCGCATTCATTTCATTAATTATATAGTCATACGGCGACAATCCGTTTGGTGATACTTTTATTGCACCCAAATCATATCTCTTTGTATCACCATCCTTGTCATCAGCCATTTTTTTATAACTTGGATCCGTATGTGTAACAAGCTTATATAATTGCCTTGAATATTCGGTTGCAGCGTTCATGCCGTTTGCGGAATATGCATTTGCATCGCCACCGTGATAAACCTGAAAACGTACCTCCGTCCTTCCATGCGTCATTGCCATAGGTAATCGGTAAGTTGCATAGAAATATGAGCCTCTTTGTCCCGGTTCCTCATACATATTATCCCATACCGGCCATACGGTTCCGTATTTCGCTTGAAGCGTTCCGAATTCATCGTTTATCATAAGGTTTTGAATTTCCTTATTTTCGCATTCGCTTCCCCAAAGCTTAACGGTTATATAATTCATTTTGTCGGGGTCAACTTTCATTGTAACCCAGATTTTATCATCACCGGGATAAATTTGACGGTATGTGTCGCCCAATCCTCCGTAACCAACCACGCTTTTGCCTGTATCGGCATTATGTGCCTTTTCACTTTCTTCATCGCCAAGAACAACATAATCCAAAACATCGTCTTTTTCGGCTTCTTTTGTGTTAATATTTACATACACGCTGTCATTATCGAGTTTTTTCAGCGTCATACCATGATAATTTTCTAAATCGGGATCGGATACAAGGTCAGTTACCAACGGAGCAACGCTCAGGTCATCTATAAGAAATGTGCCTGTTGAAGCTCTCAAGCCAATATTTATTCTTACAAGGCTTGAACCTTCCGGTACCGTTATGGAATAGCTGCTCTGTTGCCAATCCTTATCGGCGTCAGAATCGAGATAAGTTTTTGAAACATTAGCCGTTTGTGTTTTGCCGTCGTCCGAGTAAACAATAATATTTACCGACATACCCCAAGCGTTTGATGCTCTCTTATACGGTCCGATTATCTTGTACCACCAACTTACATCATAAACTCCCGGTTTTACACGGAAATATGAACCGTTATACTTGTTATTAATAATCTGCTGATTATTTTCAGCAGTAACATTCAATGTATCGGCTTTAAACATATAACACGAGTTACCCGAATGAGCATATTCACTTGTGACACCCATTTCAGCCACTGCATTTTTAGAAATATTGGTTCCCCACCAATTTTCCTCATCGCCCTCCCAGCCGTAAGTATAACTGTCACGTGAATTCGGCATAACAGTTTGATTGGTTGTTATCGGATTTGAGAGCACATTCTTTCTGTCAATTTTTTCAAATGAAATATCATCGAAATTTACCTGTCCCGTAGCCGCTTTAATTCCAATAGAAATTCTTATTTGTGCTGTATCCTTTGTTGGGATTATGTAAAAATCGTTACCGCTCCAATGCTGTGAATATATATCATCTTCATATGACGGTGCTGATATATAATAGCTGTATGTACTGTCCGGGATTTCCATTCCGTTTTTATCGAGTAAAGTATATTCGAAAAACGCACCGCCGTTTTGTGCATCAAGGCGAGTATAATCTTCGCTTAAAAGATACCATATACCTACCTTATACGCATCTTTATAGTCAGAATCAAACGTCTTTGAAATAGCTGAAATTTCATTTTCACCCTCAGTCAGCGTTATCGCATCAAATTTGTATGATTGTTCTCCGGAACGAAATATTTCAGTGTCAAACCCTGTTACGATACGTCCGTTTGTGGCTTGAATATTCCATTTTTCTTCTTTCTTTTCAAATCCATATACAACTGCATTTTCCAATGCCGTTACATTCGGCACAAACGAAGCCAGCATTGTACAAACCATAGCTATACTGATAATCTTTTTAAACATAACGCCCTCCGATTTTATCTTTAAATATATATCTTATAATGTAGTATCTTACTGTAATTATACGGTTTTATTTAAAATATTTCAACTGTGATTTTTTACTTTTTTATTTGATAATCCACACAAAAAAATGAGCGTATATATATACGCTCATTTGAAGTTTAAAATCTGATTGTTTTTGATACACACGGCAGAATTGGTTTCATAGCATCTTCGCCTGTGAATGATTTCCACAGGAATGCTTTGATAAACATTCCTTCGTCCATCTCATAATTGAAGCTTGCTCTGCCATTCTTTACTGACGATACACTAAGGCATGTGCCATCCTCTGAATACAGTGCTGCTATTAAAACTCCGTTATTTGTTTCATCATTCGGATTTTTAACAGTTATATCAACAGATGAACTTGTGTCTGAGCTTGAATAATCTTCTCCGATGATTATTTCAGACTTTAGTTTTGTCACTGTAAATGTTACGGTTACAGCCTGCGGAGCATTATAGTTATCTGTCTCATCAGCACTTACAACAACTATATACTCTCCTGTTTCCACTATTTCCGAAACACTCTCACCATTTTTAGTAATGGAATATTTAAGCTCGGTTTCATCATGGTTAAGACTTGCCAAGACATTCTTTACCTTACCGTCATATTCCGCCGACTGATTTAGTTCGACTGTTATTTCGGCATTTGCCTTTGAAATAACAGCAGTGTATATCTGTGAATATGGTGCATAACCATCTCTTGACACCTTTAAAGTTATCGGATAGTTTCCTGCATTCGTAATTTTCGGCATATCATTTACTTCTTTGCCGTCAATTATGTAGGTAACAATATCACTGTTTTCCAACCCCTCAACAGTAAGTGCATCATGTTCGGATTTATCATATATACCACTGTACGGTGTAACAGTAATTCCCGTAACAGCCGGTTCTGCACTTATGCTTACAGAAACATTCTGCTCATACGGAACATAGTTGTCACCTCTTGAAACAGTTACTTTTACGCTATGCGTACCAATATCGGTAAATGTCGGTTTTTCCGTATTTTCGTTTTTGTCGTCTACTTTATATGTAACGGTATCATTCTCGGTTATTCCTGATACAGTAATTAAATCATGAGATTTACCGTCATATTGAGCATTACCGCCTGTTACGGTAACACCCGTAATTTGTGCCTTTTTAATTTCTACTGTTCCGGTCCATACATAATCCTTGTAATTTTCACGTGATACTGTGATTTCAAGACTATATTCCTTCGCATCAGTACCCTTTAATTCTTCTGTCGCATTGCCGTCAATCTTGTACGAAACGGTATCTCCCTGTTTAGTGCCGCTTAACGTCGCCAAAACCTGCTCGTTTCCATTGTATACAAGATCTGCAGACGGGGTTACTGTCACATCGGTGATTTTCGGCAATTCTTCGTCTGAACGCGATATTATATTAAACGACTGTGAAGTTGTAGCACCGTATGTTTTTTCCCACTTTCCAAGGTTTGATGCGACAACATTCACTTCAATCGGGAATTTTGCATTTTCAGGAATTTTATCTCGTAAAATTTCTATCTTCCAAGAATATGAGCCATCATCTCCGACTATTCTAACTGCTTTTGCCGGACCGTATTCAACAAAAACATCCGTATATTTCTGTAAATCACTGTCTGTTGATGTGTATTCTACATCAAACGACGGATTTTCAGTCATTCCGTATATATTTATATCGCTAATCTTATTAAGTGTAAGCGTCTGTTCTGTACCCTTATTTACATACGGGATATTCATCTGTGAACTTGTTGCCTTAAACGACGAAGTTACAAAGCCATTTTCATCTCTTACTTCAGGTGATTTAATAAATCCGTAAGAATCCATCGTATTATAACCGTCTTCAAGTGTATACTGATTTCCCGATCTGAAATAAACTCTGTTATTATGGAAACGCAACTTCGTGCGTGTTACAGACGCAACATTTTCGGCTTCTGCATTGCTTTCATCCTTTGTCATTCCCGCCATATCAAGTAATTCTGAGCTTACAATCTCATAAGGTGCAATCAGAGGAACAAATTCCGCTTTAGTATTCATAGGATATTTAGCCTCATCACCTGCATTGTCGTATGCAACAGTATTTTTTGTTGTTATTGACGGTATTTTGCTCATATAATATGTGTCAACAGTTACAGTATCATATCCTCCTAAACTTGCAGTATTACTTGCATTTCCATCCGGCGAAGACATTCTCTCATAGTTTATGAAACGGTTGCTGCCGTATCTTGAAAACGGATTGCTCGCAAATGATGTAAATGGAGAAATAAGTGTCGGTGCTGTAGCCGGAGTGTTGCTCCATGTAGATTTTGACGGATCTTTCATCAGCATAAACGGCTCAATTTCCGAAGATGTGCTTCCGCTAATACCTGTTGCCTTTGAATCAGGCGACTCAGGAATTGCATAATTTGTAAATTTATTTACTTCGTTTGCAAATTCTTCATCAAAGAACCAGAAAGAAGCTTTCTTGTCGTCCTCGCTTGCACTGCTGTTATTCTGTCCAGATGACAACCAGCCCTGCAAATAATCTCTGTAATAACCCGCTTCTTGTTCGCTTGTTCCATTCTTCTCAAACGGTTTCATTAAGTATCCCGTGTTAGTCAAATCATTAAGTTGACCTGTTATAGCATAGTCTGCCGGCAAGCGTGCTTCAATCGCCTTTGTTATGTACTTTGTAAGCATATATGTTGCATTATCCGACCAATCATAATGACCACTGCCCCATTCAATTATATGTGATACAAGATACTCGCCGCCTTCACTGCGTTCATGCTCAATATGCCATCTTGCGTCACGAACGGAACGGTCACGGTCTGCACCGTTTGAATGTTCTGTGTACTGTGCGGCATACTGCAAAGTCGGAACACCCGGAATCATTGCTTCGTTACCGCTCATACCGTTTTTCATATGAATTTGTGCAATAACACGATTTTTGTTCCAATTTGCACTCTTGTTTCCAAAACCGGAAGCCGCACTGTGACCTATGGTAATAATCGGTGTTGTGTCTTTTATTTCACTATAACCCGATACTTTTGCTATACCTGCAAGAATCTCATCTAAAATCTGTGCCGCATCTTTGTTGTCGGTTGTAAACTTGCTTGTGTCTGTTATCAGTTCATTGCCGTTATAATCTTCCTTTGTATAGAAACCATTTAAAGTGTTATTATAGCCATATTTATCTTTCTGACACACAAGGAACAATATACCGAAATTCTTTTTTGCAAGTTCGCTTCTTAGCATTTGTGAGTACACAAACGGTACTTCAATCAAATTCATTTTTACCGCTACAAGACCTTTAAGTTCTCCAGGCGATGTATTTGACGGAACCCATAAATATGTATCATATGTCTTGCCTGTTTCTGATGTACCGTTGTTATACTCTGTTGTTCCGCCTGCAAAATGATACTGGAACATATCATCCTGCGTGTCTGTCTGAAGTGCATATTCCGGTGCATACTTTTCAGGCAACGTTTTTATGATAAGCTGCGGAAGATATGAAGCATTAACAGCTTTTTTGCCATCGTCAACAGTTGCTGACGGAATAGCAAAATAGTCATTTCCCGCTTGTTTTTCAGCCTGTTCCGCTCTTTCCACATTCATGTACAATTTGCTATCTGATAGATTAATCTTGTTTGTATTAAGCACAAACTCACAAGCTGCGTATTGAGCATTATTGCCACGCTCTTTTGATACAATGTTTATATTAGCATTGCTTGCGGCATCATAGTTGAAATTACCTCCGTTCCAAGGATTAGATTGAATCAGATTTACGACCGTTGAAGTATATGCCGAATATCCCGTTTTGGTCAATCTTAGTGTTACTACTTTATTTGTTAAATCAACACCTGTAAGATCAAAGCCGAGTGCAAGATTTTTCTCATCGCTGTCGCTTTGATTTCTTATATAGTGTCCTTTATTTGCAGTTTTCGCCTGCACATTATAACAATAATCATTTGATGCAATTATTGTTTTTGTATCTTCCGCATCAAACAGTGCTGTTAAAGTAACATCAGCCGCAGGCATTGTAAATGTTAGCTGATTGCCATTTGATGTGACAGGTACTGCACGCGTGCTATTATCCGATGTATAGCATACCGTCAGACTGTTTGCGACATAACTTGCATCGCTTACAGTAACAGTTACCTGCTCATTAACCTTTGCTGATTTAGAAACGGTAAGCTTTCCGTTTATTTCATCAGCTACTTTGATATTATAAGACGGTATTACCTGCTCTTCAACTTTAACAGAAATACTGCCTGTCTTTGTATTATAATTAGTTGTATCTGTCGGAGTAAATACAACATCATAGCTTGCTGTTCCTATATTTAATACAGTATCCGCTTCATTCCACGCAAGCGTACCTGATGTGTTTCCGCTTACTGTCGGAAGCGTAACATCACTTAGTTTCATACCATCAGTGTATGTAACTGTTATTTCACTGTCTGACCATGAAACATCAGGTGTTGCTTTCTTAATGTTGACTACTATTTCTATATCTTTTATTTTATAATCATTTGTATTGTCCGGTGTAAATACCGCCGCAAATTTTTGATTATCCCCTGCATTTAATGCTGTATCCGGTGCTTTCCATGTAATAGTACCCGCTGTGTTGCCGTCCGGATTTGTAAGAGCTATGTCCGACAATTTCATATTCGGCGTATATGTAACATCTGAAATTGCAGGAACTGTTACAATCGGCTCTTGAAGTCCGTGTGCATTTATTGTAACAGCCTTTACCTCGCCAGCAAATGCTTTATTGTCACCGTCCGTAACCGCTTTTAAACGTACTTGATATTCTCCCGGTGCAAGGTTTGTAATTTCTGTTCCTGTTACATCTGTCCATTCACCTGACGACGACAACTTATATTCCATTGTATTGTTCACACCTGTGATTTTACCGTCATTTCCGTTTACGGTTGCCTCATCAACTCCTGTTATTTCAGGAGCAGCAGGACGTACCGGAATTGCCAGTGACTGTGCTTCACTGTCAGTTGTTGTTGAATTGTCGCCTTTCTTGACTATTTTAAGCGTCGTACCCAACCACAAACTATTTATTGCAAGTTCGCCGTTTTCAGGCACAACTGCCACATCATTTATTGTATAATTTCCGCCGTCTATAAATCCTGTAAGCTTTTCAGCAATATAGTCAATAGCGATTTCGGGTGTATTCTCCGTTGTTGTCTGCGGAATTGCTTTTACTAAGCCGTTTTCATATTTGTAAAGAGTGACATAGTCCGAAGCTATTGTTACAGTTTCAGGTGTGTATGTACCGTCAAACAACGTATAATCATCACCGATTGATGTTATTTTTTCTATTGTTATACTCTCAGATTGGAAATCGCTGTTTGAAGTGATTTTCGGCACATCAGCAAAACCTACTCTTATATTAGGGAATGTAATATTTTTTACTGTTGTATTTTCAAGAGTAAGTTTACCGTAACATTTCAGCGTATCAACTGCCGAATTCTTTAATATACCCTTGCTTTCTATTGTGCTTCCGTTTATTTGCAGATGACTTATAGTTAAATTATCTGCATTTATTGTTGTATTTTCTTTTATTTCAAGATTACCACTTCCGTTTATTGTAAGGTTTTTTATAGTGAGCTCTGTACTTCCTTCGAAAGCTATATAGTAGTTTCCGTTATTAATCGCCTTATTGTTTCCATTTATTGTTATATTTTTATTTTTTACATACATACCTTTAGATGTGGTGACATCATTCAATAATTTTATTGTATCTCCATCTTCGGCACTTGTGTATGCATCCTCAAATTTTTCATATTTTGTTACTGTTTCGCCATGTGTAAGTGATGCTTCTGCTTTTTTATATTCCACTGTAATTTCCGCTTTTGTACTGTATTTTCTGTTTCCGTCCGTTCTGTCCTTATTATACAGAAAATATGAATTTGCATCATTTTCATTAAAAAATTTTGCTATATTATCGCCTGTAATTTTAACTGATTCTGTTCTTTCTCCCGTTTTTGTACCGGCATCCTCCATCAATTCTGTCATAGTCGTTGTACCTACCGTAATGGCAGCAATTTCTTCTGTTGTTGATTTACTGCTAAAAGCAACATTAGCTGCTGTTTTTGAAACTTCGAATATATCTGCTATTTTAGTTTTATCCGCAGGATTCTCCGTGTGAAGCATGACAAATGGTTTTCCGCTGAATTTTGATGAACCTTGATATGCGGTAATTGTTACATTTGTAACTATAGCATCCTCCGGAAGTTCTATTTTGTCAAAATAATAGAATATTCCAAAGTTTGATTTTGCCGTAGATTCCAAATCTCCGCTTTCTACAATTTTACTGCTACTTGAATTCATACCGGTCCATTCACCATTTTCATTCACGCCACTTGCTCTTACTTGTGCTGCAACACTCGCAGTCTGAACTATCGGGCTTATTACCGTTTCTTCATTTTCTGCCGAAACAGTGAGCATTGAAAATGAGCTCAACGCCATTGCCGCCGCAGCAACAAATGATATAATTCTCTTAAAATTTAATTTCATTTTGCACCTCTCCCCATAAAATAATATTTTAACTTATCTTTATAATAACATAAACAATAGAACATTTAAACTTTGATATTTAATTTTTGTATTCAAACTTTAACACTATTCCCATTCATACGGCTGCATATTTTCGTCCCATATCATAATTTTAACAGCACTATCGGGATTTTTCTTTTTATAACCGAATTTAATCTCGGTATCAGAGTTAATTTTGCGTGTTTCGCATTTTACTTCTGCAAGCTTGCCGTCATTATCATATTCAGCGACATACACCTGCACAATATCTTTATATCCGTCGTCCTTTGTCATTCGAACAGTTACATATCCGTCTGCATAGTCAGCGTTTTTCACCTTTGCTTTTAAGCCCATAGGATTGATTTTCTTCAAAACAAATGTCGTTGCAGATGGTATCTTTGTCTTGCTCCCGTCTACAGCACCGTCCGCCGTTTCACCGAAATAGTAATATTCTCCGCTTATAAGTTCTTCATATACGCCGTCAAGTCCTAATTTTTCTATAGGAATATCATACTCAAGGTCATTCTCATTTCCCATAAGATTATTGCTGTTCATAATTATAGCATAATCGCCGTAATTCATATACATAAACGCATCAACATAATGATTTTCAAACAACTGCCAATCGCTTGATTCTGCCGTTTTGACATTCCACCCCTCTGTTTTCATTTCAGCATAGCCATATTTATCATATAAATCTGTCGTATGATGAACTCGCACAAGATTATTCATCACGCTTTTCTGCTGATTTTGGCTATCTGCCGTATTATAATAAGTCTGACTATGAAGAGGATTTCGCCAATTCAGTGCGAGGTATATTCGCTCATCTCCATTCTTTATAACAACATTCCTGCCCATTTCGTCTGCCCATGCATATGACGTCTGACTGTCATCATCCATAATATAATCATAATCGATGATATTTTCCTCATTAATTTTTGATATTATTTTGTCAAAATTTATATACATCTTAATTACCGCCAGCGCATTGTCCTCAAAATGGCTGTTTGACGGAGTATAACTCTCGGCATTTACCAATAGCTTGTTATGTTCAAAAAAAAGTTCGTATGTCTTTAAAGCTGTTTTATTACCTTTTTCCACTGCATTGTATTCATCAAGAATATATCGTTCTGTACCCGGATAATACGCATTTCGGTTTCCTGTCAAGCCTTCTGCGTATAGCGTAGGATTTCCGTCTATTTCTGCATTTGCCGTAAACATAAAATTATCTATTGCCGAATATGCGTTTTTCATACGCTCAATATATTTTTTTGCACGGTCAGATTGCAGATTTTCCCCTGCAAACTCCGTAAGCTGTGACATTTCTTCTAAAGCTTCCGTTCCGTAATCGCCCGAATAACCGCCTTGAATTGAGCCGAAGTTCTCCAATATAAGACCTTTTGGCGATACCCAATAACTTGAACATACATTGTTTATGCTGAATCCCAATGCTATATCAAGGTATTTCTCAATATTATCTTCTTGCCCCTGTGTTTTCCACGATAAATCACTATCCATAAGCTGCAAAGCCTTTTCAAATCTGAGTGCTGCTACAATATTTACCATGTCTTGATTCGGTGCGTGTCCTGCACCGTCAAGCGATACAAGATAATCTCTTGCTTTTGCCGCCATTTGCGACCATGCTTCAAGTCTTGTTAAATCTGTTTTGCAGTCTGCGTCACTATCAATTACTTCGTAAAAATCCACATCATCGCATATCATTATCATTGCCTGTGCCACACTGCGAAGCCCAAATCCCGTCAAGTGCTGACTTTCAGACACCTTTCTGTTCGGTCCGCCTATCCATTCCGAACTGTAAAAACTGCCGTTTTCGCCTTGTGCACGGGTAAGAAAGTCAATTCCTTTTACTACTCTGTCCAAAAGCTCCGTTTTTTCATTTTCGGTATAACCTAATTCGTCCGACTTTTTATATGCGTAAGCAAATATTTCATTGATATTTAACGGAGTTAAGTTCTGCGTCATCATACGGCTGTAATAACAATCTTTCCAATTCGTATCAGCGGCAGCTTTGTTCTTCCAGCTTGTCCCCCTGGTCACCATTCCTTCCATATATGACGGATAATTGTCCATTCCGTATATCTGCCAAGATTTGAATGTTTCCACTGCTGATTTTGTATATTTTAGTGCAAGCTCTTTCTGCTCGGAGTATGGTATCATATCACTTTTAGCCGTTGGAGTATGTTTTCCTGTTACCGTTTCAAATTTCGACGGGTCAAAATCAGCATCTTGCGTCATATACGCCGCATATATGCCTCGGCTCGGCTCGGTTTGTTCCTTAATTGTTATATTGCCGTAATTTGCATTCCCGCCCGTTGAATATATCCTGAGAGATACATAATCTTTACCCTCAGTATAAATTTTAGGTATCATATATGTTGAATAGATAAATCCGCCGTTATACTGTGGCGAAGCATTAAGAAAATTCAGTTCAACCCAATCTCTGCGGTCAACCAGTCCGTTCCTTGACGGCTGACTTGAATTTGTGATATTCATATTACCGCTTGTCGGCTCACATACCCAAAGCATTGTATCGCCGGTATCATCTCCCCATAGTTTTACAGTTAAATAATTTGTCTTTTCACTGTCGCACTTCATCGTTACAACCATTGCACCGTTTTTATTGAGAGTTCTGTATGTATGTTCAACGCCTTCAACGTTTTTTGTCTGAATTCCGTTATCACGAACAACTTCAAGACGGTTTATGCGATTAGTGCCAACCACCGTCATTTCGCTGTCGGTATTACCTATATCAATATAATCTGTAAGGTAATCATAAACATTTTGAAAATTAGGCGCAGATGGCGGTTGTAATGTTAAATGTACATCTGAAACTTCGTCCGTTTCACTGCCGGCTGTTAATTTAGCATCACCTTTGAGTTTTTTTGTTCCCTCAAACCACTTCGGACGTGTTATTTTTCCGTCACTTTTTAAATATGTATCGTTACGATACATTCCCTTTTCGTCTTTAATAGTACAGTCATAAATATTATCCCATTCAAGCATTACTTCCGTTCCGTCTGCAGCTGTATAGCTTGACATATTTCCAGAGGATATTGTAACATCACCCGAAAGATACTGTTTTGCCTCGTCTATTGCAGTTCTGTTTATATTGTTTTCTTCGGCCAAAGTATGCACACTTGTTAAAATAACCATACTCAACGCAACCACCGTGCTGAAAATCCTTTTCATATGTCCTCTCCTTTATAAATCCCATACAACTTGTTTATATTAAGTATATACTTTTCTGTTTTTATTAACAAGTTTGTATATTGATAGTTTTGTATGTTTTTTTACAAAAACAATATCCCTAGAGTTAAAGATAATATTGCATACTGCAATTGGTTTAACGGAGTAAGTATGGAAATACGCATCTTAACGCCGGTTGAAAGTATTCCGTCGATGAGGGGCGAACTGCGGATGTTTGCGGCACGGCTAAAATTATACGAATAACGGCAAAAAATAAGGTTTCTGCATCAATACATATATATGCATAATCAAGCTACATTAAACATTATATCCTTGATTTCAAAATACACAGTTTATTTTTTCAGAATAAACCACTCTCTACTTCTTATTTTATAGCTATGTATACCGCAATGCCCTATTGACACAAAAAAACAGTGCCGTTAGTTTAGTTTTACCCACCCTAACGGCACTGTTTTAGTATCAAGTGTAAATCATTTCTTCTAATTCTTCTAGTGTGTATCCGTCATTATACAATTCCTGTATCACTTCCGGATCCTCGCCGTACATTGCGGCAACTGTCTTTATATCTTCGAGATACTCTTCCGCATAATAATCATCATACTCGGTATCAATATAGCAATCGCAACCGTAATCGTACCAGTGTCTGCCGTATGATTCTGTATAATTGAAGTGACCTCTTTCACGTTTGCCGTTACTTTTGATTTTCAGAATATCGCCCTCATTGAGTGCAATATGTTCATACTTGCCATTCTCCAAATCTTGAAACAATTCCGAATCAACCAATGCTTTCCACAATATCTGTTTTGTTGATGCGAACACATAAACGCCCTTATCTTTAAAATGAATTAATGAAATCGGACTGTCACCTTTTACAAGGTACAAATTGTTTTGATTATCAAGTATATTAAAGCTAAAACTTCCCTCTATACTTTCAGCCATGAATTTTATCGTTTTGAAATTAAGTGCATTTTTGTATTTTAACAGTTGCACCGCAACGAATGAATCTGTTTCAATTTTGCTTTTAAAGTTATACCTCTTTTGAAGTTCTTTATCATTAAACAGTACACCATTATGAGCAAGTGCAAACTGACAGTTCTTCACTCGTTCACTCCACGGGTGATTGTTGTAGTTCTTGCTCTTATCACCCTGTGTACTGTGTCTTGTGTGACCGATTACTGCATTTACGAATTTCGGAATATTCGGATTAAACTTATACGCACTTACCGCACTTTTGTTTATCTTCATATTACCCAAAATCGAATATGCCACACCGGTTGCATCTGTACCACGTTCCGCACTTTCCATTCCAAGTAAATCTACAAGCTCATTCATATCCTTTAGCTTATCCTTGTAACTAAGCACTCCATATATTCCGCACATTATATTTCCACCTCATTTCTTATCGGTTCGTTTACATACAATCTTTTTTCTTTCAAATAATTAATCAACTCTTGTTTGTCGTCTGCTATTTCTTTTACGAAATCAAGCCAAGTAAGACTCTGCATAAATTCGTCGGACAAAGAAATAGCAACCTTACAGATTTCATCTACCATCTGTAAGGTTGCTATAAATGTGCTGTACTTTAAAGTACCTCTGAATATTCGCATTTCTATTGTCGCTTCATTTTCAAGATTGACCGCCGCATATCGTCCCATATGTGAATTCTTTGCGTGTTTTAATGTTTCTTTCGGATTGATTATTCCGCCACCGTAACGTCTTGCCCAATGCTCTACTTGCGATTCAGTTCGTCTGCTGAATGTTAAGATTTCATTCCAGAACTTCTCGTAGAAGTAGAGAATCTTCGCTATTGTTGCCTCTTGTTCTTCATAATTCGCTCCGAGTGCATTTCTGCTGATATGTACATGGAGTCCGCAAGTTCCGGCTTGGTGACTTAAATATCCTTTTGCTACTGCCTTGTTAAGAATCGCTCTCCAAGGCATTTGATTGATGTGATAATCAAGTGTCATCGGATGTGTTACACATTCAAAGCCATCATCAAGTGAGCCGTCATGTTTGATGTACATATGCTCTTTTTGAGCATTTGCAATGTCAAGTAATTTACTTGCACAAAATTCATTTTCACCGCCGTCATCAAGTTCAAGTTCTACGCCCAAATATCTCGGGCCGTCACCGTAGAATATCGGTTCTGGTTTATAGTAATAGTCGTGAATTATCTCGTCCATGTCAAAACACTCTCTGCAATACGGGTGGTCATGATATTCTTCATCTTCATGATAACAAGCATCATCATAGTGTATAACCGCATCACATCTTTCACATCTGACATAATCTTCATCATAACAAGTTTGGCACAAGTCACCATCTGCCGAATCATCATTCCAGTGTCTGTCACCGCAATCACGGCAAATAAATGTTTCAAGTCTTAAACAATCTTCACACAAGTATGATTCATCAAAATATGTTAGTTCTGATACGTCATGTTCTTCGTGACATATGTCACAAGTGTATTTTTCCTCTTTCATCTTTCGTCCTCCTCTTAATACTCCTCTGCTTTCAGCATCGTCGAATGTGTTTTATCGTCAATCACATAAACTTTGCCCACAAAAATAGGAGCACCTTGTAATTTAATAAGATACTCCATTTTATACTCCGGCATTTCTTGTGAATGCACGATTTTCTGCATACCGTCATACTCTGACAGTTCAAATACTTGAAAGTAATCCTTTGATTCAACTTCCATTGTATCAACCATATTCCACATCATACATTGTAATACAATAGGGACTTCCTCAATTACTCCGCAAGTACAAAATCGTTCGTTTTGGAACATATAAATTTCACCTCCGTGTATTTTATTACACAGAGATATTATATAAATCATAACTTTCATAATACGGTTTTTATCGTATATTATCAAATTCCATTTATACATTATCTACTTGAATAATCGAAAGGAGGTTTCCTATATGATACGAACGATACTTAAAGGAATAAAGAAAGTATTGCTTATGCTTTGGTGAGGAGGTGTTTTTCATGGGTAAATGGTTTTTATTATCACTTCTGCCGATTACTGCTCTTATGTATTTATTCGGCAGGAAAGAGTAGTGAAATGGGTCTTTTATGACCCATCCTACTCTATTCAATTATGTCATCCACGGATTTTGCATCTGCGTATTTGAAAACAGTATCCATGAAATCAAACGGACTTTTTATAGAACTTTTAACCGGTATTGCTCTATATGAAACACCCAATTTTCTAAATTTTTTTACCAACTTTTTTATTTCATCAATAGTAAAACCTTCTAATTGATAACTGAATGACTTATGTTTCGCAACCGCTTCTGCAAATTCAATCATTCTATTCTTCATTTTTTTATTATAATTTTGTCTTAAAATTTCGTTTCTGATTTCTTCCAGTCGTAAAAACTTCATATCGAAATTCAAATTTTTTAACTGTTTTTCAACCACATAGTTTCCTACTTGAAATAAGTCATCAAAAAAATCTGAGATTGATTTAATCTTAAACTTGGTATATAAATCATTTATGTATTTTTTATAACAGCGTACTTCAACTCTCAGAATGTCCATTCTATGCTCATAATGTAAGTTTTCCTTTTCAAGTTGCAGTTGTTTATTATAGATACTCACTTGTACTCTTTTGGAATTTGTAAATGTTGCTTCTTCTTTTGGATATGCCTTTTTATAGCCCACAGTTTTTTGCGTATATTTATCGTTTTGATTGAACGACTGGTTTAATAGCTTAATACACTGTTTAATCTGTTTTTCTTTTTTCATTCTAATATTCACACAAAAATCCACTCTGGATAATGAGCACTCTTCTATGCACGGTAAATGACTAGATAACCCACTTATTATTTCATTTGCCATATTAATTATTTCGCCGCTGTAATTACTATTGTATAGGTCAATGTAATTTTCACCATTATCCTTTTTCATTCTTGTGGGATTAATTCTATAAACTAAGATAAATTGAAATCCATCGTCTAGTTCTCTTTTTATTAGGGTAATCATAATACCCTTATCTCTGAGAGCCTTGCATTTGTTCTTGTAATAATCAGAACCACATGCCATTAAATCTCTATGTATTTTCTTATACCTGTAACCGGATAGTTTACAAGTAATTTCAAATGTGTGTATATTCATATCTATACACTCCTTTCATATATTTTGTAAAAAACATCACCTTAGAATTTATAAAAAAATTTATATCCAAGCATGGTATTTTTCTGTATTAACTCCTTGTAACGCATAGAATTATATTTTATATTTTTCATTCTTTCGATTTCTATATATATAGACCCACCTGCACCATATTACGCCAATCCATCACAAAGAATTTCAGCGTATCTATTAGGCTCAATTAAAGTCAATTTGGCGTTAACATAAATATAAGGGAGGTGACTTTCATGTACTATAACGATGAACAACTACCTGCATTACTGACATTTTCTGAAGCGATGGAATATCTTTTCATCAGTAAAAATACACTTTTGAAGTTACTACATGATGGAACTATTGAAGGTTTTAAAATCGGCAAACAATGGAGAATAAAAAAAGAAGTATTAATAAAATTTTCTAACCAATTAGCAGAATAAATTTATGGACCGCTTGTATTTCTGCCTAACATTTGATACAATGTAAATATCAAAATCAGGTGGTGAATCATATGTCATTTGAAGAGTTTAAAATTAAATTAGTAAGCGTTGCAAAGCTTCCTCATGCGGATACATATTACGCTTGTTTTGAATACAAAAACCATGATAAATGTAATGAGCAATGCGTTGTTAGCTTTAATGCTGCAATTCAAGCAAGCCAAATAAGAGCATATAGAAAGCTTCGAGCTTTCTTTAATGATTTCGATTTGAATATAGAGAAAAAAGATGTTCGTGATTATACTGATGATAACCGTGCCATGCAGCTTTTCAATTATGTTATAGATGAATACGGACAACATAAAAGCAAAGAAAAAATAGGTTTATGTAAAAATAGCTTTCATCCATTCCCGGGATTAACCCTCAAAGATTATAGCAATTTGGCTGAAATATATGCTAAAGATAATGATAATTACTACAAAACCAAATTGGAGTTTCTTCCACAAAGTTCAATATCCAATGACGTTGATAATTATAACGCATATAAAAAGGTTATATCATTTTTAAAAACCAATCCGCTTTATATACCGCTTTTTCTATATGCAATATATTCATTTTTAACCCCGTTATCTGAAACAGATATATTTAGCGTGAAAAACATTTATGAAGAAGATATTCTTCTTGAACCGAGTAAAGGATTTTACCATATCCATCCCAAGAAGGAACGCAACTGTAGTTTTACAAATTCCAGTTTGTGGCTTAGTGCTAAAGATACTAAAAAGCTAAATATTGCCGCAAATTTATTTTTAAATGTATATTCTTACGGTTATTCAGCCATAGATAATACACATAATTTGCATATGAATATTTCAAAGAAAATCAGAATTGACTACACTGATAAAAATTATAAAATAAAAAGTCTCAAAAAATTACACACCAAAGATGAGATGATTGGAGAATTGAAAAATTATTATAAGATCAGATTATACAATACGAAATATCCATTGCTAAAAAATTATCTAAACATAAAAAATGTTCCTATCATTGTATATTCCGATACAGGTAAATTATCCTCACGTTCAAAAATAATAAAATACATTTTTCAAAATAGATATAAATTTGAGGGAATGGATTTTGAAGACGTAAATTTCGCCTTTCTTTCCTTATACGAAAGGAAACCCAACGCAGAGGTCACTAAATTTCATTGGTTGAATATCAATTTATCAAATGCAGCAAAAATCTCACAAAAAGAATTTAAAGAACTTAAACCTTGCGTTAATGTTATATACAGACATATATTAGAACATTTACATCATTGGTACACTCATAATGATTTTGTTCCAAATTTTGGTGAAGATAAATATTTTTACAAATGCGATAATCAATTATACTATCACACGATTGAGGATAGTGCTATAAAATCATCAAATTATAGGGAATTGTTCTGTTATCACCTTTTAATTGCCGGGAACATTCTTAATGCTTCATTTAGAATTACTAATTCTGCACCTTTTGATAAAACATTAAATGCAATATGCAACAACGACTATAACGCATTAGTCCCTAAAGCTGATTCACATTTAGATACCGACCAGGACATGTTTTTAAACTACCTCAAAACCATTATCAAAGAACATATCAATGATTCCCCACAAGAAACTGTCTGGCTTGACGAACACAAAATTTCCGCAGGACAAATAGAAGATGTTTATTCTTTCAATGACAGGGTTGTCAAGGAATTCCTTGATAAAGACATACATAACTCGTCAATAGTATTACGAAAATACCTTGTCTCAAAAAACATACTATTAAAAAATGACAAGCGATTTGTTTTCAATAAAAACGCCAACTCAAAAAAATACTATGTCTACAAGATTCGAGCCAAATATTTATCTTAAAATATAACAGGCAAGCCTTCACTAAACAGGCTTGCCTGTCGGTTCTTATATCGCAGTAACAATCTGTTTCAACTGTTCAAAGTCTGTATGAACATATGTGTTGTAGGTGATTTGAATGCTGGAATGACCCAATATTTTGCTTATGTACTTTACTTCCAGCCCTTTGGCAAATAAATAAGAAGCAAACGAGTGTCTCAAAATATGCATTCCACTTGCGTCAATTTTTGCTCTTTTGAATACCTGATTCACCGCTTTTGAAATATTATGTGGTGTAAGATGAGTACCTGTCCTTGTCTTGAATACATAATCCTCATCGTTACCCGTATAGTATAAAGCAATGTGATTGGATATTGCCTCAAGTGCAATATCGCATAGTGGTATTTCCCTTACACCTGCTTCTGTTTTAACCGATCGTTGAATTAAAGGTCTACGCTTTTTGTTCCCTGAGCCATCTGTGACCATGACCAAATTCTGTTCAATTCTGACTTTCCGATTTTTCAAATCTAAGTGTTTGTATTGCAGTGCCAATACCTCACCTTCTCTTAATCCGGTGTACAAAACGAATATCAGTCCGTACCCGTATCTATATCTGCATTCACCTTTTTTCAACTTTTCCGCCGCTACACTTATGAATTTTTTCATTTCGTCCCCACTTAACACCTGCAACTGCTTTGTGTTGAATTGGTTCTTTGAGGGTAGTATAACACCTATCATTGGATTGAAAACAATTTTTCGTTCTATGACGTACTGTCGGAAAAATCCATTCAGAGCTTCATATGCCTTCTTGATACTGCTATGCGATAGGCCTTGTTTTTGCATACGGTTGATGATTGAATCTTGAATATCTTCGGTTGATACCTTTTGAATCATGTAATTTCCTATGTATGGAATGATTTGATATTCGATGGTTTGCATCAATCTATCATAACTGCTCGGCTTTAAAGTCGGCTTTTTGTATTTATCGCTCCAATACCTCATTCCCTCACTCATAAGACCCTCTGCTTTTGTTAGACCATCCATATTCGCAAGATTTTTCTTAAAGTTATTCATTCGCCGCCGTGCCTCTGTAGGGGTTTTGCCGCTGAATGTTTTTATTCTCGGGTTGCCGTTACTGTTGCAACCAATTTGCAGACGTGCAATCCATTTGCCTCTGGAATCTTTCGTTATACACCCTTCCGAATTTCCTCGTCTTTTCATTTTTTTGCCTCCTTTGTTTCAATATATACTATCAAATAATGTATAATCTAATTCACTTTCTTTCCGCTTCACGTTCTTGCCTTGCTAACCATTTTATTAATGATGATTTTTGTATCGTGTATCTTCCCAATAACTTGAACGCCGGGAATCCTTTTTTTCTCACAAGTCGGTACGCACCTGACCGACTGATTCCTAAGTAATCCATTAGATCTGAGATCTCCAATATCTCAGGCATTTCATTTAGATTTTTCATATTTAAAACCTCCAATTCTAATTCTTATCAAATAGTAAAAATAAAAATAATTTTTCATTTTTCGGTCTATAGGGGGTTTTTTACGTTCATCTAACCTTGGTCGATTTACAATATAACGTAACGTTTTTTGTAGAAATGTATCGAATTTATAATTACATCTACATACATTTTTATGTTTTATTTTACATTGAATGTTATTCTTTATATTGCTATAAATAGGATTTTCTTACTTTTTGAAAGCAACAAAAAAGTATCGAATTTATTAATTCGATACTCCAATAATTTCTTTATATGTTATTTTAATACTTTATAAAATCTTTCGCTTTGCAACGTAATGCTCTTGATAAATTTATAACAATCAATACTTTTACAGAATTTACATCATTCTTTTTTGCTCATAATTTTTAATCAACCATAAATTTACAACCGAAATTTGCGACAGTTCACATCAAACAATTCCTATATTTTTACTTTGCCTTGCTAATGCAGTTTCAGTGTCAAATTCTGTCATGCATTCGTATCGGCAGTAAATTTTGAAATATCCGCCTCATGAAATGTTGGATACATATTTTATCACCATATCAACCGATATGGATTTAAATATATTTTTAAATGGTCTGCATGATTGCCATGATTCTCATTGTTTTATCATGAGTCTTCTCCAACGAGTCATGCAAAAATCAAAAAAATGTATTGTTACCCCCCAAGATACCCCCCCAAGATACCCCACCGGATACCCCCCAAGATGATCATACAAATTACGGACTCGAAAAAGCACTGATGTCGTATCTCTAAGTGCATTCATACACCTATTTCTTGCTTCTCAGGAATATTTGTAACTGTTTGAATGTTCTATTTCACGCCATTTTTCATATGCTTTTACATCTATGTACCATTTATGACCTTGCTTATATGCAGGAAAATTTTTCGAATGAATCCATCTAATTACGGTATGTTCCGGAATACCATACATTTTACGAAAAGTCTTTAGGTCTACCTGTCTTACTTCCAACATTTCATTCACTCACTTTCTTTTGATTACGTTTTAATTGCATATAATATGCATCTTTTATCATATAAATTTTAGTTTAATTTTAAACATTTTCATACTATCATGCCATTGGCACCATGTCAATACTTTTGTTCAATTCACTTTAACTGTCTTTATTGACTTTTTATTTTCTTTATGATACCATAATTATGTGGTAATAAATATACCACTTCAGATAAACTGCAACAAACACTCACCGATAGACTGATATTTAACCGTTATAGGATATAGTATGTTCTCTAAGTTCGAAGAAAGCGTCATCAAGAAAATTATATACAGTCAGACATGTTGAAAGTGAATAAATTTTACGTATTCGCTTTTTTGGATTGAACCCATCCATAAGAAGAAAATTTTAAGGAAGTGAAATAATTGACTGAATTAGAGCAAATTCACATTTTAAGCAAGTCAAGAAAAATACAAATTACAGAACACGCATTAAAACGAGCAAATGAGCGATCAATAGATATTCTTACTGATATACTTCCAGCATTAGAACTGTGTGAAATAATCGAAGAATATCCAAATGATTATCCTTATAAGAGTTTTCTTGTCTTAGGTACAACTCTTAAGGGAAAGCATATGCACATAGTTTGTGCCATAGGAGATGATGTACTTTGGATAATAACAGAGTATTTTCCGAATAATATAGAATGGGAAAATGATTTTAAAACAAGAAAGAAGGGTTTATAAATGAGATGCTTATTATGCAAATCAACTACTGAAATTAAATATACAAATTACATTGCTGACTTAGGGAATTGTATTATTGTTATTCACAATGTTCCTACTCAAGTATGTTCCCAATGCGGCGAGAAATCATATTCCTTTGATGTATCTGTTCGTATTCAAGAATTAATAAATCAAGTTAAAGACATTGTATCTGGTATTGCCGAACTAAACTATTCAGAAGCAGCATAAAACTCCAACAAAGTTTGCATGAGGTGCCCCCAAAGTTAGACTTTTTATAGCATAGTAGTTTTAATACTGCTATGCTATTTTTATGCAGCCAAGGTGTTGAGCCTATATTCTACTGGACTCACCCAACCAAGCATTTCTTTTATTCTTTGTTCATTGTAATATTTTATATATTTTTCAATATTGTTTTTCAATTTATCAAAGCTGTAATATGTAGTTCCATAATACATTTCTTACTTGAGTATATAACATATATAATTAGGAACTTAATAAATAGACAGATTTGTAGCACTTAACTCGACGTGTACGAATATTACAAAAAAGACATACTACCAAACTCGACTCATTATCTATATCGCCAATGCAACACAAATTCCAACGTTTTCACACATCCGACCCGGTTCTTTATTTTTCCGTCGATCGCCTTTGAAAAATTTATTTGTGACAATTTCATCGGGATAAACATATGTCCACCATAATCATAACTCAAATGCTTATATAAATAAGAGAAACTACAATCTTGCAATCACTTCAAAATTTGTTTTGCTGCAAGTTCTGAGGACCACATGATCTTTAATTTTAAAACCAATTGTTATCATAGTTGTTTTTAATAATCATATAAATCAAATTTCAACTGGAATATTCAAGGAAATATTTGAATATTAATAACATAGTATAATAAATTCATATCTACTATATTAGTTACGTTTGGAGGAAATATAAGTGAGTTACTTAATGCCTATATCTGTTCGAGCTGATTTTCATATTAACGGACAAATCATCCCTATTTGTTATGCAGAATACGGACATACTATTTGGTTACGAAACATATCATCCGTACATCATAACTATAATATATTTAATCATAGTGGTATTCTTTTTATTTGCACTTTAAGAGATGCTTCATCAATCAAACTTTTTTTTAGCAATTCTTGTTGGTATAAAATTAATCAATGCATCAAATAGTTGCATTTTTTGTCATAACATGTTATAATTATGGCATAATTAATTATAAGGAGATTACTAATATGAGCATTGTTCTTATACACTTAACTGATATTCATATGAATTCAAAAAAGGAAAATGCAGTTTTGAATAAAGTAAAAGCTTTATCTGATGCTATAAATAGCATTATTACAAAAAAAGACACCGTCATATTTACTATAACGGGTGATTTAGCATATGCCGGTCTATCCGATGAGTATAACATTGTTACTAACTTTCTAAATGAGATTAAACAAAATATACAAAGCAAATTAGATTCAAAACCTCATTTTTTAATAGTTCCAGGGAATCATGATTGTCATTTTGATCCAAATAACACTATCCGTTCTACCATTATCTCTTCATATACACATAATAGACAAATTCCTGAAGATATTCCTGAAGATGCGATGGAACAAATATTGGCTCCTCAAAAAAATTACAGATTTTTTTCTGAGCAATATGATTTATCAGACAATATAATTACAACAAAAGAAATTTTATGTCAAGATGATAAAAAACTTTTATTTATTTTAATTAATTCTTCATGGATTTCTAAATATCATGAAGAATCTGGCACTTTATTTATACCAACTAAATTTTTTCCTAATATAGATGTAACAAAATATGACTGTATTCTAACTTTAATGCATCATCCCATAAATTGGTTTAATCCAGACAATGCATATATACTTAATAAATTTATTCGTACTTCTACAGATATATTATTATTAGGACATGAACATAATAAAGATGATTTCAATGTAAATGGTCATTCATGGTCATTCACCGAAAAAAAAGGTAAAGAATTGCAAAATAGTAGTGATGCTAATGACAGTATGTTTTCTATTTATAAATTGGATAATACTTTGTCATCAATTGAAACATCTGATTTTCAATGGGATGTGAATCTTAAATTATATAAACATCAAAATACGTATACAGATGCATTTAGTAGAAATTCATATGCCGATGATCTTCAAGTATTCCCTAACTCCAATTTTATGAAACAATTAAACAATATAGACATTTTTGTAAAGCATCCATCAGGTAATAATATAAAATTACCAGATGTCTTTTGTTGGCCTACATTGGAAATTTTAAACTTTGAAAGTGAAAAATATATTAATACGTATGACAACGAAGAAGCTATCACAAACCAATTACTCCTATCACCTATATCATTAATCATTGGAGACTCTCTTTCTGGGAAAACAGCTTTAGCTAAAATGCTTTTTATTTCATTTTTACACAATAACAAAAAATGTCTTTCGTGTAGCGGCGATATTTTTACATCTTCCAAATCTGCTTCAGTAGACAAGGTTTTAAATGATTTAATTATTAAAGAGTACAATGAGAATAATCTCGATTCTTATTTGCAAACAGACAGAAGCCAAAAAGTTTTTTTCATCGACGACTTTAATAAGATATCATTGACTATATCTCACCGTTGTACATTACTGCATTATCTTTCCGAAAAATTCGAAAACATCATTGTATTTATGGATTCCAGTACAGAAGCATTTTCCCAAATAACTACACTAAAAAAACAATTTTCTATAGAGTATTCTTTATATAAAATAACACCCCTTGGCAATGTTAAACGCAGAGAATTTATATCTAATTGGCTTCGCATTGGAAAAAATGATTGTGATACTATTGAATTTGAAAATACAACTGATAAAACGCTAAAAAAGGTTAATAGAGTATTGGGAAGCAATAAATTTATCGTACCATCTTCTCCTGCATACTTATTGAATCTCCTCCAAGATCTTAATAGTACCGAAGCGTCTTTTAAAGGCAGTCAATATGGATTCTTGTATGAATCATTAGTTCAAAAGAGCCTTGCCGGGATAGATTATAACAGTGTAGGAGATTTTAATATTGACATCTCTGTAATATCTGAATTAGCTTTCAAAATGTTACAGGACAGAAAAAGCATTGTATCATACGATGATATAGGAATTGCAATAATCGCTTCTAACACCAAGCATAAAATTAAAGTATCGTGTGATCGACTATTAAATAATATGATAAGTGGTAATATTCTTGTAGATGCAGGAGCAAAAAATTATAAATTTAAATATCCTTATCTTTTTTATTATTTTACAGGAAGATATATTGCACATAACATATCTTCTCCAGAAGTGAAACAACAAGTAGAATATATGAGTCAGCGTTTATATACTGAAGACTATGGAAATATTCTCATATTTGCATGTCATTTTTCAAATAGCAATGAAATAATTGAAGATGTATTGGTTAGTGCATATTGCCTCTTGGACAAATACCAACCTTTTGATTTTACAAATCATTTAAGCTTATTTTCTAACGCAAAACAACTAATAGAAAAAATATTAGTTTGCTCAAATGTAGGAGATGAAAATTCAATTATACATAATCGAAATAAAGCTTTAGAGTTAAAAGATAAGATTGGCGTTTCGAATGGTGAAATGGAAGAAATGGCTGATTTCATAGATGATTCTATATCAACAGAAGATAAAATGTTTGCAGAATTCTCTAGTGCTCAAAAAACAATGGAGGTTTTAGGTCAAATTATAAGTAATTATCCAGGCGACATCGATGGTAAATCTAAATTAGAAATCATAGATGAAATTCACATGTTAGGAATGAGACTTATTGAATCTTGAACCGACCCCCAAAAGTTAGACCAAAAATCTAACTATTGGGAGGTCGGTTTTTTCATGGCAAAATATAGTTTTG
>ENA-ORIC01000159-ORIC01000159.1-human-gut-metagenome-genome-assembly--contig:-NODE-159-length-93826-cov-8.104897_pt1 | contig 93826 bp, 74 predicted proteins | sample MGYA00243023_ERZ508732 | MGnify/ENA primary metagenome ERZ508732 (study PRJEB26277, sample SAMN04329767) | human gut metagenome | biome: human-associated habitat | host: Homo sapiens | place: USA... | reverse complement strand
AGGTCCGTGAAGACCTTCTTGGCGAGAATCGGGTTTTCGGCGTTCTTGACGATCTTGATGTCCTGGATCTTGCCGGCGTCAAACGTCACGGCGACCGTGATGTCGCCGTGCTTGCCCACGCCCGTGCCCTCGGCGGTCACCGGAGCGGCCATCGAGGCGGCTGCAAAGCCGGCGGCGAAGACCATGGCGACGGCGGACTTGATCATGGTGGATTTCATGCTTTTTCTCCTCAAAAGCAGGAGCGCCGCGGGATGCCCCTGCGCCCGAAGGAAAGCGGGACGCCGGACGGGCGGTCGTTCCCGTTCTCCATATGAATGTGTGTCTTGTTGTTCATCGGCGGCGCGGTCCCGCCGCCGGATTTCCATTCTAGGACCGTCACACAGGGACGGCACCTAAGGATTTTTACCTAGAGAATCACCTGCCCGATCCCGCCGCCGGAGCTGCATCAGGTGCAGGGAAGTCCTCCGCCCGTGCAAAAAGCGGAGGTTTCGGCGCCTCGAGCGGTTTCGGGCGCAGTAAAATGGCGGTGTCCAAGCTCCTGACGCCCTCATATGCAGCAGACTCGCGCCACGCTTCCGGGCCTTCTTCTCGCGCTTGTCGCGGTTTCCGCCTGGGGCCTTTCCTACATTGCAACCGAATGGCTCTACACCCAGGGCCTCGGTCCCTTTGCGGTTCTGACGATCCGCACCTTCCTCGCCTACGCGGTGCTTCTGATTCTCTCCCACAAGCAGTTCCTTGCCGACGAGCTGATCGACGAGGCGAAGTTCGCGCTTCTCGGCGTCGCCTGCATTCCGTTCTACCACGGGCTTGAGAATCTGGCGCTGCAGGAGACGAACGCGGGCACCGTCGCGACCATCATGGCCTCCGCGCCGCTCTTCACGGCCTTCGTCGTGATTGCGCTCCACCACAGCTTCAGGCTGCACTGGATGACGAAGCTCGGGATCGTGACGGTGGCGACCGGCATGTGCCTCATCTGGTTCGACAACCACGTGATCCAGCAGCTTCCCGCAGCGGGCTTTTATCTGGCGCTCGGTGCCGCGCTCGCCTGGGCGTGCTACTCGGCGCTCCTCAAGAGCGTGCACAAGTACGGCGCGGTCTTCATGGCCCGCAAGACCTTCGGCTGGGGTCTCATTGCCGTCATGCCCTTCTATCTGATGGAGGACGCGGCTCCCGTCGAGGCGCTCACGGAACCGGTTTCGGCCGCCCTGCTCGTCTTCCTCGCCGTGGGTCCCACGACGCTGTGCACGCTGCTCTGGCAGCGCGCCGCCAGGGAGGCGGGCGCACAGCAGATCAGGAACCTCCTCTTCCTCATCCCCGTCATCGCGATGATCGCGGGCCTCGTCATCCTCGACGAGTCCGTCACCTTCATCGGCGTGATGGGCGCCGCGATGATCCTCTGCGGCGTCTGGTGCTCCGACCTCGGCATGAAGCGCGTCAACGCCGTGCTCGCGGGCGCGGACGCCGATGCGCTGAGCGCGAAGTTCACGCTCTTCTGACCGCCTTTCCCACCGCATCCTTCAGGCGGCGCCGGAGCCACGTGCTCCCGCGCCGCCTTTTCATTGGTTGTCTAAAAGCCCGCGAGGCCGCCCTGCAGCCCTCTCGCCCGTCATACCCTCATCTGCACGATCGTCTCACGAAAACGCGCGAAGGATCGAAAATTCACATGGGCCGAGACCCGAATCACTTGCCTGAAACTCTCACTTGACCCAAAGGTGACCGTGAGAAAACAAACGCGCCCGGCCTCCGCCCGCCCCTCCCCGTTCGCACCTCCGAAACGACGATGTTCGGGAGGCGTGAGCTCGACTGCTGAGGCCCGCAAGGCCCAGGGCAAGCACCGGACACCTCTCGACGGGATCATGCAAAGGCGCCACTGCAGAGGTCCGGACAGGGCTTCCCTGGGGCCCCAGGGCGCAACAGTGAGCAACGGCTGCGGAACCCTTCAGGATGCCCCGGAACGGCATCGGCGAGCGCGCCGACACCGCCTTCAGAAGCCCCTCCGAGGCGCTTTTTCGCCGTCCGGAAAAACCGAACGACACCTCTCTTCCTCTCTTCTGTCAACGGCCATTCGATTCCCGTTCGGGTTTTTATTGGTCGTCTACTGCAGACTCCCCGGAGGCGGTCCTCCCCGACCTCAGGAAGGGAGGCGTGCAGTGCCAGCGTATCAAGTCGTGCAAAAACGACAGCCGGGCTCGGTCGAAAAAAGTCCCCCGAAGCGGGCGTTTTTGAGGCAAAATACGCACCCTGTGCCGCCGCTGTACGCCGCTCCCGACGGCTGCTTCAAGGCCTCATTCAGACCCTGTAAGGGACCTAAATGCCCTGAAAAAGGCGTCCGGACCCTCAAAAAAGAGGAAAAAACCGTCTTCTCAAGAAGGACGCGGATCATCCGTCACTTGCAAACGCCTCCGGCAGTAGGCAATCAGGACGGGACGCAAACAAACGGGATGAATTTCGCGCGAGCGTGTTGCAGCAGGACTCCGCACCGTTCTTCTTCGTGCGCCTTCCAAAGTGAAGCATTTTTGTTAAAAAAGGGGGCTTCGAAGGGTCTGTCGCCCCCTGGACGAAAGGAGGCATGAAGGAGCCTTCGAGCCCCCCTCCCGACGCTTCGCTTTTGAAGAGTGTGACGCAGACTCCCAGAAAGGGGAGAGCACAATCGTGAAGGCCAGCGCCTCGGACGTGCGCCGGCGGGTTCTTGAATTTTCTCCGGACCGCGCTCAAAACCGCGCGAGTGAACCATCGGTTTTTCGCCGGGGAGCCTGCAAAAACGAAGAATCCGCCTTTCAAAAAGCCTTCAAAATGACGCGCGGGTTCAGAATGACGCCTCAGAACCACCTCAAAAATACGGATTAATTCACAGCATTCAAGGAATAAAAGGCGTATAATTCCCATTATTCGAGAGGTTAAGACTTCGGACTGAACTTCGGATTCATGCGGAAAAGGGCCTGAAAACGGCGGTTTTCCGCCTTTTTGAACGAAAAGCTCAAAAAAGGCCTTAACCCTCTTTTCCTTCATGTTAGGCTGTTTAGTTCACAGGATTCTGCGTGTTATGAGACCCAGTTTTGCAGTTGAGGAGTCCGTCAGGACGCTTGGCGCCAACCTCAAGGCGGCGCGTCTTCGCCGCAGGCTCCCCCAATCTGTCGTGGCGGAGCGTGCGGGCATTTCGCTCAACACCCTCTCAAAACTTGAAAACGGCGACTGCGGGATCGCGATCGGCAACGTCGCCTCGGTCCTTCAGGCGCTCGGGCTAGGCACCCCCTTCTCCGACGTCGCCGCTGCGGGCGACGATGAGACGGGGCTCATGCTCGAGGCACGCCGCCTCCCCCGCCGGGCCCGCCAGCCGAAGAAGGAGATATGAGCAAAAATGAGAAGCCCTTCCCTGCGTCTTTATGAGATTCGTGCGCGCTGGCTCCCCGGCGACCCTCTCGTCGGACGCCTTGCCGTCCCTCTTTCAACAGGACCCCGTTCGGGAACTCTTCAAGATCCGGGCGCATCACCGGCTCAGGCCGCCCGCGCCGCGGCGGTGATGCGCTTTCAGTACGACGGCGACTGGGCCGAGTCGGGCGTGCCGCTCGGCGCGGACCTCCCGCTCGAGCACGGCGTGCTGCGTCCGAGGCTCGGAAAGTCGGCGTTCGGTTTTCTGGAAGACCGCGCGATCAGCGCCCCCGTCTTCTCCATCTTCAACGACCCCGCCTCTCCGCTCTCGGGCCTTCCCGAAGGGGCGGGCAGGCTCGAAACGACCGCCCTGCTTCTCCCCCACAGGACCGACTCGCTCGGGGCCCTTTCGGTGACGCCCGTCGATGTCGATCCCCTGCCCGAGCGTCCGCGCGTCAAGCGCCAGTCGGAGCTTCCCGAACTCATCTACGCTTACCACGCGATGGAGCGCGGCAAGGCCGGGAGCGACGAGGTCAGCCTGCTTCAGAACGGCCTCACGCTCCCCGGCCGCCGTCCCGTCTTCACGGTCGAGCGGCATCGCGAGGCGCAGACCGCAAGACTGAGGAGCATGCTCGATCCGATCGACCGCCCCCTCTGGATGCACATGGCGCTCGTCGCCGCCAAACGTTGCGGCATCCGCACGGTCGAGACGGACCTCGAGCACGAAATGGGCGAGAACATCCTCTTCACGCGCCGTGCGGACCGCAGGGGTGCGAATGCGGACGCCCCCGCCGACAAGCCCCTCCTGACCCTCACGGGCGCGACGCTTGCCGCCCGCCAGGAGTCCCCGAGACCCGTTCCGCCCGGCTATCTGGCGCTCGCCGACATCCTCAACGGCGGCGGCGCGGCCCCGAAGGAGGACCTCCCCCAGATGTGGCGGCGCATCGCCTTCCAGCTCCTCACGGGCGGCGCGGGCGACTCGCTCAACCGCTGGCAGTTCCACAGGGAGCCGCTCGGCTGGCGCCTCTCGCCCGCCCACACGCTCGAGTGGAATCCCTCTGCCCTGGGCCAGGGCCTCACGATGGACGGCCGCAGGCGGCTCTCCTGCGCGGACGACGCCATTCCCTACGCCCGCTACTTCGGGCTCACCGTGAGCGACGCCAAGGGCATCCTCATGGAGATGCGCCGCATCCTCTCGGGCTGGGAGGGACTCGCCGAGGAATTCGGAGCCGACCCGAGGGACATCGCCTACATGGCGCCGCTCTTCGAGGAAAACCTTTGAGTAGCCGCGCGCCTGATGCCGCTCCCGGCATCCCTCAGGCGCATTTGGAGCGCCGGAAATGACGAAGGGCAGAATGCTTCTCGGCATTCTGCCCTTCTTTTGCGCTGCTGCGCTTTTGCTGCGGTCGCGCGTGCGGAGTTCGAACTCAGCGACGGCCGTTGGTGTCCAGACGCATCGAGCCGCCGAAGTCGGTCACGGGGCTCGTGTCATCAGACTTGTTGCGGCGCTTGGGCTGTCGAAGGCATACTTCGACGTGCTTCTCCTTCTTCTTCGCGATGACGGGGTTCGTGTCGACCGTCTCGTAGACCAGAGTCCCTCCTTCTTCCCTCACGGAGGACTGGCGGCGGTACTTCAGGGCGACGGTGCCCGGCGTGCGGCCGCGGTGCGGCTTCTCGGACGCATCGGGGCGCTTCGGACGATCGACGCCCGACGAAAACTCCGCCTCCCAGACGTGCGGCGGATCTTCGGACTCGCGCTTGACGGCGGCCTGCGCAAGCTCCTCGGCCGTAAAGGAGACGCCGGGACCGCGGACCATGAGGCCAATGCCGAGCGCATCCAGGACGACCAGCATCTTGTCGAGCTGCACGGTGGGCTTGCCATTCTCGAGCTCGACAAGGAAGCGGCGGCCGACGCCGCAGCAGATCGCCGCATCCGTCTGAGACATGCCCAGACGCTGGCGCGCAAGACGAACCAGTGCGCCAATCTCGGTTGCATTGTGCACGCAGATGCGTCTGGTGCGCCGGACGTGTCGCACGGTGACGTCCGTCGCTCCTGCTTCGTGGTTGCCTTCTGTCATAGTCTCTTCCCTTTATTGCCGCCGTCACCGTCGTTCCGGGTCTTCGCGACAGTGACTTGCGAAATATTTTCACGATAGCGGAAACGGGGGTCCGGCACATCGGAATAGTCTAGGATTATGGCCCATGCTACGATATTTTGCAAACAAAAAACGCAGTGCATGATGCCTGACGTTATGCATTCCCATCAGTCGCGCAGGCGTTTGAGCGCCTGCTCAAGGTCTGCAATCAAGTCGTCGGGTGATTCCAGACCCACCGCAATGCGCACCATTCTTGAAAAAGTACTCTTGCGTACAGACCTTGTTCCGTAGCACGGGATGAGGAGCGACTCGTATCCTCCCCATGAGTATCCGCGCCCAAAGAGCTTCAGCGCATCGACGAAGGGCGCGAGCCTGCCGTCGTACTCGGGCCTGAAGACGACGGCGAAGAGACTCGTCGCACCCGTGTAGTCGCGCTTCCAGATCGCGTGCGAAGGGTCAGACTCAAGTGCGGGCCACCTGACGGTCTCAACCTCGGGGCGCTCGAGCAGCCAGTGCACGATCCGTTCGGCGGACTTTGCCGCATGAGCGACGCGCACGCCCATCGTATGAAGCCCTCTGTAGGCCAGGTAGACGTCGTCGGGCGAAGCCGCCTGACCGAGCCTCACGGCTGTACGGTAGACGGCGGGCCAGACGCGCTCGTTGCAGACGACGACGCCCATGAGCAGGTCGGAGTGGCCCGCGATGTACTTGGTGGCCGCGTGCACGACCATGTCGACGCCATGGTCGAGCGGCTTGAAGTAGAGCGGCGTCGCCCAAGTGTTGTCGATGACGCTCGTCACGCCGTGCCTGCGGCAGGCGGCGGCGATGCCGGGCACGTCCGACATTTCGAAAGAGTGCGAACCCGGATTCTCCATCATGAGGAGCGTCGTCTCGGGCCGCATCATGGCCTCGATCGCCTCGGGCGAGGCTACGGGATCGAAGAACTCGACGTCAACGCCCATCGTGCGCAGGATCTGCTCGGCGAATTCGCGCGTGGGTCCGTAGATCGAGTCCGAAAAGAGCGCATGACAGCCCGCCCGCACGAACGCAAAGAGCGGCGTCGTCGTGGCGGCCAGGCCCGTCGAAAAGGCCCATGCGCCCGCGGCGTTCGGCCCCTCGAGCGTCTTCATCGCCGAATAAAACGCCTTGTGTGCGGGACCGCCGTAGCTCCCGTAGCAGGGCTTGCCGTCCCGGCAGGCCATCTCGTCATGGACGCGGTCCATCATGTCCTCGCAGGACGTGTGAAGCACCGTCGAGGCGCGCACCACGGGCGGATTGACGCAGCCCCACTCCGGGTCCCAGTCACGGCCCGCGTGCACGAGCTGCGTTGCGGCATCAAGATCCTTCATCGACACGGACTTTCCTCCTTCTTCGAATGCATGACAAAACGGCGGTCAAAGCCTGAACTCCGCCGCCGTCACCCGCCTTCGGGCGGGATGCGTTCTCATATTCTCGCACGCCTGAACCCGCGAGAACCCCGAGCCGCACTCAGGGCGTCCGCCGCGCTCAGTCCTCGTTTGGCACGACCGCCCATGCGCGGACCGGGAAGCCCGGGAACTTGTCGAACTTCGGGAGGCCCACGAAGATCACGCCGCCCGTCGAGGGCAGCTTGTCGAGGTTCGCCATGACCTCGACCTGATAGTGATCGGACTCGAGCACGTACTTCTCGCAGTCGAGGCCCCCCTCGCCCGCACGTCGGCCGAACCGTCCGTGTCGAGAGTCTCGTGGCCCACCGCCGTGACGCCGCGCTCCTCGAAGAGGTACTTGAGGGCGTCAAGGCCCAAGCCCGGACAGTGCGCGACGCCGTCGGCGTCGAAGTTGTTCATGTCGCCGCCTTCCATCCGGTGGTACCAGTCGCTCGAGAAGGCGACGAAGCTATCTGCGGGAATCTCGCCGTGCTCGGCCTCCCAGCGCTTGATGTCGTCGACATGCACGATGAATTCGGGATCGGCCGCGACCTTGTCCTCGAAGTACAGCACGAAGAGCGGGAGCATCAGCTCCTCGAGCTCAATGCGCTCGAGCGTGCGGCGGCCCTCGACGAAGTGTTCGGGCGCATCGACGTGCGTGCCGTACTGCGTCACGAACGTGACCTCCTCGACGTGAAAGCCCGACTCGGCCACCGTGTAGCGGGTCTCGATCCTCATGGCGGGAAACGGCCCGAAGCGCTGGATGCCGGGATGGACGAGATGGGTGAGGTCGACGATTCGGCCGGCCTTGAGGACGCCGAGGGCGTCGACGATCGCATTGCGGGTCATGGCAGGGTCTCCTGAAGGGGAAGCTGTTGTCGTGTGCATTTTCGCTGCCTTTTCCGAGGGACTTTCAGACTAGCTTGGCCCAAAATCACCCGCCTGTCTCCAGGCCAAACTACCTGCGACAAATCACCTGCACCGCCGCAAAAAGGCGACGCACGCCCTGCATGCGAAAATGTTTGCAAGAGCCGCCTATTTTCCGACGCCCCAGAAGAAGCGCCTGACGGCGCGTCCGATCCGCCAGAAGAAGTCGAGAATGCGCTGCAGGATGGTGCGGTGACGCCTGCGCCAGAGCCAGGGCGCCTCGGGACTGCGCTCCGCCCAGAGCCCGCGTCCCGCGCGCCTTGCGCGCGCCTCGGCCGCGAGATAACGCCCGCGGGCCTCCTTCGGGAGCGCCCACAGATACGTGCGGTAGACCCAGGCCTCGCCTTCCTCGACCATGACGAGTCCCGCATCGACGCCGTCCGCGGTCACGGTGCTCACCCATCGGCCGTATCGGTCGGCCGCAACGCTCCTCACCTTCACGACTCTTCCCTGCAGCATGGCGCGAAGCCGCCTCTCCGACTCGCGGCCGCGCGGCTGCGCCGTCTCGGGCGCGTCCATGCCCGCAATCCTGAGCTTCACACGGCCGATGCGGCCGCGGACGATGATCGAGTCCCCGTCGCAGACGTGTTCGACCTTCGCCTCGAAGACGAGTGGGAAGCGCCTGCGCCTCGAGAGATGATGGACAAGCCAGAGCAGAAGAAGCACGATGAAGCCGCCCATCACGAGGACGGCGGGTGCGGGCGCGCCCGTCACGGCCGGCCTCCGAAGAATCTTTCAGTTTGTTTTCCCGATGCGCGCATGGTTGTCTTTCGTTACACGTTCTGCGTTTTCCTTGCGAAATGAGGGATGCGAAACGAGAAGCCTTCTCAATAGAATGTTTCCACGGCCTTCGCCCTGCCGCGAAGGCGCTCTCAAAACCGCATTTTCTTTTTTCGCGTGCCGTATTATGGCCGCTCCGAGGAGAGAACACATGAAGAAGACGCTTGCCGCCCTTGCCGGCGCACTTGTCGCCCTGCCCGTCCTTGCCGCTGGCCCGCAGGGCTTTGCCGCGGCGCCTCAGGCCCAGGGTCCGAAGGGCTTCGACACCGAGCCCGCCACCACCGTCGCCGCCGTGCTCGAGTCCGGGAAGGACCACCAGATCGTCACGCTGCGCGGCAAATTCACCGAACACGTCCGCGGCGACAAGTACGTCTTCACCGACGACAAGGGCGCCTCCATCAGGGCCGAGCTCGATCATGACCGTGACTGGTCCATGATCACGAAGGACGCGCCCGTCGAAATCCGCGCCGAGGTGGACAAGGACTGGACCGAAATCGAACTCGACGTCCTCTCCGCAAAGCCGCTCTGAGGCTTTCCGCCGCCATGAACGACAACGCCCGCGGGCCTTCCGGCCTGCGGGCGTTTTGTCAGTTGCGACGAAATCCGGCGTGAATCTTCGTCAGATGAACTGCGAGACGACGATGCCGGCCACGAGAAGCGTCACGTTGTACGCGAGGAAGGTCGGCACGCAGGTATCCCAGATGTGGTTGTGCTGGCCGTCGGCGTTGAGGCCGGACGTGGGGCCGAGCGTGGAGTCGGAAGCGGGGGAGCCCGCGTCGCCCAGGGCGCCCGCGATCGTCATCAGGAGGATCGTGGCGGGGACGGAGAAGCCCACGGCCGTGCAGAGCGGAACGTAGATGACGGCGAGGATGGGCACCGTGCCGAACGACGTGCCGATGCCCATCGTGACGAGCAGGCCGATGAGCGTGATGATCGTCGCGGCGACCCACTTGCTTTCGCCCATGAGGGGCACGACGCCCTCGATGAGCGAGTTGACGGCGCCCGTTTCCTTGAGGATCGCGGCATAACCGCCCGCAATCAGCATCACGAAGGCGATGAAGCCCATCATGGAAATGCCGCTCGCGATGTGGTCGTCAAGCTTCTTGAACTGGAAGGCGCCGCCCGCGAGCATGATGATGAGGCCGAGCAGCGCAGCGAGCGGCAGGCTCTCGAGCATGATCTGCACGGCGACGGCGGCGACGATCGCGCCGAGCGTGACCCAGTGCCTGAGACCGAAGCGGATCTCCTCGTCGGACTCCGTCACGCCCACGACGGGCTTGTCGAGATAGGTGCGGGGACGACGGGTGAAGTAGAAGACGGCGAGCACGAGACCGACGACCATCGAGAGGCCGGCGATCCAGGCCACCGACGCCACGTCCGCCACCGTCACGGCCATGCCGTTCTGCGTCATGGACTGCGCGACGATGCCCTGGAAGATGAGGCCGAAGCCAATGGGCAGCGACACGTACGGAGCCGTAAGGCCGAAGCCGAGAGCACAGGAGACCGCGCGGCGGTCAAGCTTCATCTTGTTCATGAGCTTGAGCAGCGGCGGAATCAGAAGCGGAATGAAGGCGATGTGCACGGGCACCACGTTCTGAGAAAGGCAGGCGATGAACGCCAGGCCGAAGCAGAAGACAAGCGGCCTGCCGCCCATCTTGGCACCGATCCAGCGCACGAGCATCTGCATGAGGCCCGTGTGCGCGATCGCCACGGCGAAAGTGCCCAGAAGGATGTAGGAGAGCGCGGTCGTCGCGTTGGCGCTGAAGCCGCCCGAGAGCAGCTCCATCGACTTCGTGAGGCCGAGCCCGCCCGTGAGACCCGCGACCAGAGAGGCCGCAATCAGGGCGAGAAGAACATTGACGCGCGCAAGGCAGAGCGCGCAGAGCACGACGACCGATATGACGATCGGATTGAGGATGAATTCCACGGCTGGACTTCCTTTTCTATTCTGTCTTCTGTCAGGATCCCGCTGCCGGCGGACGCCCTCGGGGGACGGTGGCGCCCTTTTGCGGGACATACGCGTTCGATTATGACACAGCCCGCAACGATTCCACACATCCCGAAGGATGTCTTTTCCTAACCCAAAAGACTGAGAATGCACCCAACACCCTCAGCAGGAGAGGCGCCACTCGACAGTCCGGTGCGCGGAACGACCACGGGCGCCCGTCGTGCAAGGCGCCCGCATCTGCCGAAGCCCCCGCGGCGGGGCCTGCGTCAGAACTCGCGCATGTAATCGATGATGTCCGGCGCAGCCATGGCGCTCGCCGCGGCCATGTCGGGATCGCGAAGCCTCCACCACCTGCCCGACTCCTCGTCGAGCATGAAGCGGTCGGTGTAGAGCTTCATGTTGCCAAGACAGTCGTTCCTGAACTCCTCGGCCATCACGATGGTCTCCTCGTCGGTCGTCCCCGTGTAGGCGAGCCTGACCTTCTCGTCGTCGACCTTCCCCAGCGGCACGCCGTTGTCGACCAGAACCTTCTTGATGGCCCACCAGTAGGGACCGTAGGAAAGATAGCGGCGCGGATCACTCTCGAGCCTCTCCCGAATGACGCGGACGGCATTGCCGACGAGATCGTCGTGTCCCTTGAACTTCATCAGGTTCGACTTATAGCTCTTGAGACGCTCCTCAATAAATGACGGTTGGAACTTGTAGGCGGTGTATTCCATGTCTTTGACTCCAGATTCGGGAGGAGAGCGCGGGCCCTGACATGGCGACCCCTGCGGATCCCCCTCCGTTTTCTTCAGTATCGGCCCCCATGCGTCAACTCCTGACGCAGTCGGGACGACGTCCCGAAGACGCGCTTGTGCGTCACGAACTGACGCACTGTCTCCTAACATGGCGCAAATGCTTCATCAAGTGAATCATCGCCATGACCGTCATTCTTCCGCATGCCGTCCTTCCGAACGCCTCTGCCGCAACGCTTCTGCCTTCCGAAAGGCATCCCGTAGCCGCCCACCCCGTCCTGCCCGCCCCGCTCTTGCCCGAACTCTCGAAGCTTCTTGCCCGCCTTCCCGTACAGGACGACGCCGAAGCCCTTCGCAAGAGCCTTTTCCATGCGGGAACGCATTTCAATCCCGACCTTCTCACGTCGGAGGCGGAGCGCCGCGCGAGGCTCGAAGGCGTGCATGCGGCGCTCGACAGGGCCGAGTCCCTCGTCTTTCTCGACACCGAATCGACGGGCGGACGCAACGGGCGCCTCATCGAGGTTGGTCTCGTCGAGACGGACGTCGAGCAGAACATCACGGGCGGCCTGCACTTTCGGTGCAACCCGCACCGCCGCTCCCAGGCTCGTGCAAGGCGCGTGCACGGCATTCAGGACTGCGAGCTCGAGCACTGTCCCGAGTTTGCGGCCCGTGCAGACGAGCTGCTCGAGGCCGTGCGCGGCAAGACCGTCGTGATCCATGACCGCACAATGGACCTTCTCTGGCTCAACCGGGAGCTTCAGGCCGCGCGTCCCGGCGCGCCGAGATTTGAGGACTGCTGCACCGTCATCGACTCGTTTGTGCTCGCCAGGGCGGTTCCGTCGGAGCGCCGCCGCAACGGGCTCGACGCTCTGCTCGAATGGTACGGACTCGGTGCTCGAGGGGGACACCACGACGCCTACGGCGACGCAGCCCTCCTCTCCCGCATCTTCTTCGAACTGTGGTGGGACCTCGACGAATGGCTCTACGGAGAATGAGAACGGGAAGGAACTCAAGACGCAAAAAGGAAGGGCCCGCCTTCTCATCGGCTGATGAGAGGGCGGGCCCCTTTTTGTCATGGCAACCTTCGCCGCGGCATGACGGACGTCATGCCTGCGGCGTCAGTCGGACATCAGAAGGCGTGGCGAACGCCGATGGTGGCGCGCCAGTCCTCGTCGACTTCGGCGCCGGACGTGCGCTCAAGGTCGGCCCAGACGTAGGTCTGCTTCGTGATGTTGAAGTTCGCACCCACGGCGTACTCGACCCAGGTGTCCTTGCCGTCGACTTCGATCGGATCGGCAGCGGTGCCGGCGGCGTTCACGGCCGTGAACCTGCCGTCGCCCATGAACTCGTGCGCAACGCCGAAGCGGGCGTACACGCCGCCGCGGCCCTGCGAGCAGTTCAAGCCTGCGGTCGCGCCGATGCGGCCGACCATGGAGTCGTAGTCGTCGATGCCGAGCGTGTTGCCGTTGGCCTTGAACGTTTCGCCGTCAACGCGCGTATAGGTGAGCTCGGCGGACGGTTCGGCGTAGAACGTGTCCGTCAGGTCGAAGCGCCAGCCGAATTCGCCCGAGAGCGAGAGCATCAGCTGGTCGTAGTTCGTCTTGTAGGTGCGGGTGGCAAGATCCGTGTCCACCGTGCCCACGCGGCCGATCACGTCGGCGAACTGGCCGGCTTCGCCGAACCACATGCCGTAGGCTGCAAGGCTGTAGGCGTCGGTGTCGGCGGAGATGCCGGACATGCCGGACATGTCGGCGTCGCCCTGCGTGTAGCTGAAGGACAGGCCGAGACGGGAGCCGTAGGCGGCAAGCGCCGTGTCGGCACCGACCTGGACCTTGTTGAACTTGTTCTCGAACTCACCACCGGAGAAGCGGCCGCCGTCATAGCGGGCCCAGACGCCGGTGGCGCCTTCGGACGAGCGAATGTCGCCCAGGCGCTTGCGCAGGTCGTTCGACTCGATGCGGGCAATCTGCATCGGCGTCCTCATCGCGAATTCGGCAATACGGACATTGTTCATGTTGACGCTCGTCTTGACGTCCTCGAGCTTGCCCTCTTTGTTGATCGTGCCGGTCGTTTCGCCGAACACGTCGCCGGACTCGAGCTTGAGATCGGTGTTCTTGAGAACCTCGGCACCGGACGTGCCGCCGACGGTAACCATGGAGGCGAGCTCATTGAGATCGCCCGCAACGTCGTCGTTCACGGAGCCGCTGCCCGTGATGCTGTCGATCAGGGGCTTGTCCTTGTCAGCGGTTCCTTCATTGCCGTTCTTTGCAATATTGACGGACGCGTCGGAGGTGGCGAAGTAGAAGCTGTTGCCCGTGCCGGTCAGCTTTTCGAGGTTGAGCTGCGTGCCCGTCTGGGAAGCGGCTTCGGCGAAGGTCTGGACCTTGGGAGTGTTGGCGGGCGCGTCGAAGAGCGAAATCTTGACGCCCGTGGCCTTCAGCTCGCCGAGTTCAACCTTGCCGTGGACGTTCAGCGTCGAATCCTTGCCGAGGATCGATTCCTTGGCGGTGACGTTCACGAGCGTCATGTCGGTCCGGACCGTGGCAAAGGCACCATTGTGTTCGAGCGGCTTGAAATGCCACTTGCTGATGTTGTTGGGGTCGCTCGAAGACACCGTTCCAGTGAGGACTGCGTCGGTGCCGTAGATGCCGCCATCGACCGTCACGCCCTCGACCCTGACGGTGGCGTGTTCAACCGTGGAGCTACTGTCGGAGGGATTGCCATTATTGCCATACGCATCGTAACGCACAAGACCGCCCGCGAAAATGCTGTTGTTGACCTCGAGCGGCTTGTCCTTGGCAACGATGCTGAGATTCGCCTCCTTCACTAAGGAATACGTCTTGTGACCGGACGCCAGACTGCCGGCGACGATGCCGTGGTTGAACTTGCCGCCTTCAATCGTCACATTCGTCGTACCGACCGTGGTTTTCGCCCCCCTATTGGCATCACCGTAGTAAACGATGGCAGCGCTGCCACCCACGATGGCGCTGTTGAAGGTGCCGTCATTAATCGTGACGCGAGTGGCGCCGATCTCCGACTCAGCATAAGCGTTCGAAAGATCAGGCTCGTCTTTATTACTCTTAAATGTACCTCTGTGCTTCATGAGGTCGCCGCCAAGCACGAAGAGCTCCGTTGCGTTGCCAACTTCTCCCTCAACACCAAAGGAACCCCCGTTGATGGTCACGCTTGCGACTGCGTTCTTGTCGATGCGGGTGATTTCAAAATTGTTGCTGGCACCTGTTCCGCCGACAACGGATTTGGTAATGGTGCCGCCGTTGATCACGACGTTCGTGTTCTCAACCGAATGAGTGATGGCCTTGTCCGCGACGCCGGAGTAATGGCCGCCGATCACCAGTTGCCATTCGCCGCTCTCAACGGTCACCGTGTTGTTAAGCTTAGCCTGCTGAGCGGTCTCACTCCAATTCCTCCAACCGCCGACCACGCGCTTGCCACCCTTCTCGACATCAGCCTGCGTCACCGTTTTGTCCTGGCCCTGCGCTTCAACATACTCGGAAGCCTGTACCCCGGCCGAGAACGCCAGAGCGCCCGCAACGGCAACGGCCACCGCAGCCTTCCTGCCCGTCTGATGGGACTTCGTCATCTCGTTGACAACCGTCATGGCGCCGCGCGCCCTGTTAAAGACAATCTTGAATGTAGAATTCATTTCGCCATTCCTCTTGTTATGTTTGACAACCGTGCCGTAGCACAATGTGCGGCGAAGTTTCCGCGATTTCATGTCTCCCGCACAGGCGGGGAAACCCTGCCCCCCCAAGAAAACTTAAACCGTTGAAATATAACGGTATTTGCCGTCTTCTACTTCATTGCGCTTGTTGCAGATTTACCACACAAGACCGTTTTCTAAGCCTCACCATTCCTGAAGCCGAGAAAAAACTCCATGTTCAAAAGCACCGTCGCCTCCATCCGGGCGATCCCGAATGAATAAAAAAAGCCGATCCCGAATGAGAATTCGGAATCGGCTTGTGGTCTTGGTCGACGGTCGGCTTAGTAGTCGAAGAGCACCGGCGTGCGGTTCTCCTTTGCGAACTTCATGGCACGCCAGAAGATCGAGAAGGCGAACTTGGCGAGGGACTCGGTGCTGTAGGTCTCCTTCTTGCCATCCTCGGCGCCCGTCTCGACGTCCTTGAGCGTCTTGGCGGGATAGCCCTCGGTTTCGGTCCACGAGAGGATCGTCTCCTCCTTGGCGAGCCAGCAGATCTCGTTGATGTGCTCGAGTTCCTGCTCAAGCGCGCCGAGCGTGCCGATCATCACCTCATTGCCCGTGGGCATCGGACCGCGGAAGACCATCGTGGACTTCGTGATCGGAACCCAGACCATCACGCTGCGGAAAAGCGAGTAGACGTGCTCGTGGTCCTCGGCAAGGCGCTTGATGAGCGGATGTTCGGTGAAGTCCCAGCCCTTTTCGAGCGTTTCGGGAATCGTCTCCTCGTACGTGTGAGCGGCGGTTACGAGCAACATCGCGCCGAAGGCATCCCAGTCGGGCTTGTCCGTGTAGTAGGCCTTGTCGTTGCTCTCCTCCCAGGTCTCGGGAAGCTGGTTTTCAGGCGTCACCGCCTGAAGCATCTCGTCGCGCCATGCACAGACGATCTCCTGCACCTCCTCCGGGGAGAGCTTCTCCTCGTCCTCGGCCTCCGTGCGCTTGAAGTCGACGCCGTTGGCTTCGGCCCAAGCTTCCACGACCGTCTTCCAGTTGCGGGTGTAATAGCGGGTGAAGGTGCCCGCGTACAAGTCGAGTCCCATCTTCGGTCTCCTAAATCTGATTTCGCCGGACAACCACTATATATAAGGGGTTTCTGCCGTCCGTTCTCCATGATGACGAAAGGATACAGACATTTGCGCGAATGCGCCTGAACGGCGATGGCACCTGCCTTCTCGACGCCCCTGCCCTTCCCGGGAGATCCGCATAAGGGTTTTCCACGGGAGGGACATCCCGAAACTTGAGCAGGATCACCACCCTTCCAAGGGTTTGGGGCGTCCCTGCAGCTGATGCAGGTCAAGGCGCCCCCAGAGAGGCGCTCTTCCCAACGCCTGTCTTTGGTATCCTTGCGGGTATTTGCCACTCATGTACGACACCAGGATCGTCAACAAAGGATAAATCAATGAGCAACGCCACCTTCTCCAGGAAGCCGCTCGTCGCGGCCGTCCTGACCACGCTCGCCGTCTTCTCCGCAGGCGCCATGGCCGGCGAAACCGAAGAAGCCAAAACGAATGTCAAGCTGACCATCGGCACCGCCGAGAGCACCAACGACAAGACCGTCGCGGGCACGGTCCAGAACGAACAGACCTGGGACGAAGCTTGGGCCAAGAAGTTCGACGACAAATTCACGAACGCCTCCGGCACGGTCACGATCGGCGAAGGCACCGACGCGAGCCACAAGACGATCACGATCGGCAAGGGCACGGACGACAAGACTGCTGGCAAGCTCACCAACAAACTTTCCAGCCTGACGCTCAACGTCGGCCTTGACGTCGCCGAAGGCGGCACGTTCGTCAACAACGGCACGCTCGAAGCCAACAAGGCGATCACGGTCACCGGCTCCCTCGTCAACACGGGCACGCTCAAAATCAAAGACAATCTGACGATCAACGGCGGCTTCGACAACGCCAAGGGCACGATCGAAGTCACGGGCACTGACGCCACCAGCCAGGCGAACGTGACGATCAACGGCCTCGCCAACAACACCGACCTTGAGGCCGCCCCCGCCTCCGTCGTCATGGGCGACATCACGCTCAAGAACGCCACCCTCACGAACAAGGACCAGGGCTACAAGCTCAAGACCGAAGCCGACAAGAAGGAAGGCGAAGACGACAAGACGCCCGAAACGCGCGCTCGCGTGAGCTACGGCGAAGTCACGCTCAAGGAAGGCGGCAATTTCGTCAACGACGCAGGCGCTCTTGACAGCGGCTCCAAGCTCACCATCACCAAGGATGCCGGCACGGCCCAGATCAACGGCAAGTCCACCTGGGGCACCATCAACGCCCAGAAGGAAAAGGCCGTCACCATCGGTGACGCCGGCACCCTCTCCGCCGACTACCTCGAGTACGGTTACGCCGCTGCTGACGGTTCCAAGATCGGCGACCTCGTTAACGTGACCAAGGACGACCAGTTCACCGTCAACAAGGGCCTCACCGTGGGCTCCTTCGCCAGCGACGGCTCCTTCAACCTCTCCAAGACCGAAAACAAGTACCTCGCCTCCGGCGCCTCCCTCACCTTCGGCAAGGCTCAGGCCTTCCAGCAGGGTGACGACGGCAAGATCGCTGCCAATGGCGACTACCACAAGGGCACGGTCACGCTCTCCGGCTACGAGGCCGAATGGAAAGCAGAAGCCACCACTCCCAAGACCGGCACCGAAGGCAATGTCGACACGGAAAATCAGGGTTCTTGGGATGTCACCAAGTTCGGCTCCGTCACGGTCTACAACAACGCCGAGCTCAAGATTGAAAACAACAAGGTTGCCGACTTCGGCGACCATGGCTATACGCCTTCCCTGTCGCTCAGCAGCCTCACGCTCAATTCGACGTCCCTCAAGGTGACGCCGTCCGTCAAGGTTGCAACGCTCACGGGCTTCGTCAGCACTGCGGTCGGGGCTGTCAACGACCTCCCTGACTCCGGTGCTGAAGACATCGACATCACCAAGCTCGGGCTCAAAGACTGGACGAAGGACAACTACGCCACGAAGCTTGAAGAGCTCCTCGGCAAGATGAACGAAAAGCAGCTTGAGGCGTTCAAGAAGTCCTACGACAATTCCATCAAGACTGAAACCGGCAAGCTTGCAATCAAGGACATCACGCACACCAACGCCACCCAGACGATCAAGGGCAGCGACGTCGCCATCGGCTCGATCACGTTTGCCTCGACCTCCGTCGAGCCCACCACGTCTAAGGTCGTGACCAGCCGTGAAGGCGCAGGCGAAGGCGGCAACAAGCCTGAAGAAGACCGCGGCTCCGTCAAGCTCGATGCCATTACTCAGGCCATGGGCACCCAGACGCTGAACATCGAAGGCGAATCCCGCGTTGAAGTCGGCTCCCTCTCGCTCGGCAACGGCACGCTCAACATCAAGGGCTCCGACGTCATCATCCACAAGACCGACAAGATCAACGGCACGCTGACGGCTGAATCCGGTTACCTCGGTCTCAACGTCGCCACGTCCATGGCTGACAAGATCAAGGCCGACACGACGACCACCAAGACCACTACGAGCACTCCGACCTTCGTCCTTGAAGTCGGCGCGCCCGTCGTGTTCGGTGAAGATGCCAAGGTGACCTTCGGCGGCCCTGCCACGAATACGCCCGACTCCACTTCCGACGCTGAGAAGGTCGGTGCCGAGCTCACGTTCGCCGGCGACACGACGCTCAAGTTCGACGCGGCCAACTTCAACCGCAACGCACTCTTCACGGCCGACGGCCTCAAGGGGCAGATCACAGCCGGACAGGATGTCGAGGTCACGCTTGACGGCGCCAACCTCACCTGGGGCGCCTACAAGCTCTTCGAGAACTTCGAGCAGGGTGACGCCCTCAAGGACAAGCTCGTGATGGGCGAGCTCACCGCCGCCGACGCCTGGAAGAACCAGGTCGGCAACAATTTCGAGATCAAGCAGAACTCCGACGGCGACTGGATGATCGTTGCCGGCGGCACGTCCGTCGAAGGCTCCGGCCTCAACGTCTCCGCGAAGAACCTCGTCTCGAAGATCTTCGCCGGCGAACGCTCCACGGGTGCCGACACCCAGCTGATCAACCAGATCCTCTCCACGGGCGCCTCGCTCCAGGAGATCAGCAGCATGATCAACTCCGTGACGGGTCTCGGCGCCATCTCCGGCGTCAAGGCCATGACGGTTGACTTCCAGGGCTACACGGCCGACATGATCGAGCATCATGCCGCCACGATGCCCAAGGAAATGGGCGGCTGGTGGGTCCAGCCTCTGGGCGCCCGTCTCAAGACGGACGACCTCTCCATGGGCGGCTCCGCCTACGGCTACTCCCTTGACACCTACGGCATCATGGGCGGCTTCGACACCCATTTGAAGAACGGCTGGACGATCGGTGCCGCCGCCTCCTACCAGTCGGGTGATGCCGACGGCGAAGGCGACGTCCTCCCCGTCTCGACCGATGTCAAGAACGTCGGCCTGCACCTCTGGGGCTCCCGCATGTACGGTGAGACGAACGTCATCGGCACGCTCTCCTATGTGACGACCGACGGCGACGTGACGATGCAGCTCGGCAACCTCGAGCTCGCCTCCGAACTCAAGGCCAAGGCCCTCTCCGCCGGCATCCGTGCCGAACGCGAGTTCAAGACGGGTGCCTTCACGCTGACGCCGCACGCCGGCGCCCGCCTCTCGATCGTCGACATGGACGACTATGAAATCGCCGCCGGCACCACGAAGCTCTTCGACGTGTCCGAAGACAAGGCCACGATCTTCGAAGTGCCCGTGGGCGTGACGGTCCAGACCCCGTCCTTCATGTTCCAGACCTTCGAGGTCAAGCCCTATGTTGACGTCACGCTCCGCGGCCGCTTCGGCGACACGGAATCGTCCTACACGCTTGAAGGCTCCTCCACGACCGACACGATCGACTACGACGTTTCGGGCAGCTTCGTGGGCGACCTCAAGGTCGGCTACATGTCCACCTACAAGAACCTCAACCTCGGCATGAGCTACGGTCTCTCCGCCGGTGACGCCGGCCGTCAGAACCACGCCATCGAGGCCACGATGCGCGTCGACTTCTAATCGACCGCTCACGGTTCCTACCTGACGAAACGCCCGGTCCTCCTCACGGAGGGCCGGGCGTTCTTTCATTCGTACACTTCCTTCCTACCGCCCGTCACTGCCTTCGACGGGCTGTTTCGCGACTCCTGCCACTCCTCGGATGAGAAGCCGCTTCATCGCCTCGTGAAACACGGGGACCGCAATCGTGCCGTGGGTCTCGCGCGGATAGTCCTCCACGACAACCTTCGCATCGGGCCCGGCAAAGCCCTCGAGCGCCGCCCTGAAGCGGTCTTCGGAGGCGAGATTCCGGCTTGCCGTCGTGCCGCCCGTCTTCCTCAGGGCAGAGCCGAAGCCCGCGTAGACGAAGGCGCCGGAGTGCCCCGCAGCCGGTTTGTCCTCCAGCATTCGAATGAGCACGCCGCCGTCCCACCAGAGCGACGGATCGGCGGCCACCCAGGCGTCAAAGAGCTCGGGGCGTGAAGCCATCGTCGAGAGTGCAAAGAGACCTCCGAAGGAGTGTCCCATGAGAACGTGCGTCACAGCGCGGCCTTCGAGCCGCCTCTTCACTTCGGGCTTCACGATCTTTTCCAGACATTCGACGAGCTCGGCCGCGCGTCCGCCCGCGGGCGGCCCGCCCGTTTCGAGTCCGCTGCGCCCGAGACTCGAGGCCGTGGGCGTGAGAAAGGCGGTGCGCTCCGGAACGTCAACGGCGACTGTCGCGCACTCCGTTTTGGATCCCTTCGTGCCCGAGAGCAGTCGGCAAACGCCGTCGACGGCGGGACCGAGCCTTGCGCCGTTGGTCACGTAGAAGACCGTGACGGGACGGTTCCCCGACTCGGTCACGCTTCCCTTCAGGAAGCTCATCGTGCAGACGGGCTCGGCTGTCTGAGCAGCCCCGATCGAGCACGCAAGAGCGAAAAGAGTCGCGGCCGGAAGTTTGTTCCTCATCATCCCCTTCCCTTTTTCAGCGTAAAGACCACGGGCATGCGGATGCGCACGGTGCGACCGGGGCTCCCCCAGAGGGAGGCTGCGCGCGCGACGGCGGCGCAGGCTTCGCGGTCGAGCATGTCGTGGCCGCTCCCTTCATGGACCGAGATGCCGCTCACGCGCCCATCGGGGCCGATCACGAACTGCACGGTCACGGTGCCCTGCCTTCTCATGCGGCGGGCCTCGCGCGGATATTCAAGCGTGGAGAGAACGGCCTCTCGCACTTCGCCGAGAAACGGATCCCCGTCCCTGCCCACGACGAGAAGCGCGGGTTCGGCAAGAGCGGCGGGTGCGGACACGGTGACAGGTGCGGCGGCGGGCGCCGCCGCAACAGCGGGGCCTGCAGGAACGGGAGTCGCGACTTCCGGCGCTTGATGCCTGCGGGGACGATCGGGGCGTTTTGCCTCCGGCCGCTTTTCGGGCGGCCTTCGGGTCACGGTCACCTTCCTCACGGGCTTGACGACCTCAACGGGTTCAGGAATGGGTTCAGGCTGAGGTTCGGGTTCGGGCTCGGGTTCCAGCCGGGGTTCGGGCTCAGGCTTGAGTTCAGGCTCCGCGGCCTGCTCGGGTTCGAGTTCCGCCGCAGGCTCAGGTTTCGGGTCGGGCACCGCAGCGGGTTCGGCGGCGGTGGCGGGGGCCGCCACGGCGCTCTAGAACTGTGCGACGGCGAGCATGATGCCCTCTGCGCCGACGGAGGCGGGTGCGGGCGCGAGGGACGCGCCCCAGACGGCGAGCGTCAGGCACGGGAGGTAGAGCGCGCAGGCTGCGGCGAACGCCGTGCGGGTCTCGCCGCCCGCCTTAGCCGCGCTTTTCGGCGGCAATAACGAAGTTTTCATGATGAACGCCCTTGATCATGTCGAGAAGACGGATGAAGTGCTCGAAGCTCGTGGTGCGGTCGATGCGAAGGACGAGGCGCACGTCTCGGGAGATGCCGCGGAGCCGCTCGTCGATCTCCTCGTGCGTGGCCTCCTCGCCGTTCAAGTGCAGGGTTCCCTCGCCCGTCACCTGGATGAGGACCTCGTTCGAATTCTTGAGGGGAGCCTGCGCGCTTCTCGACTCGGGCAGCGCAATCGGAATCTCGCCCTTTGCGATGAAGCTCGAGACCGAGAGCACCATGGCAAGGAGCACGAGCATGATGTCGATGAAGGGAACGATGTTGAGGGGCTCCTTCTTCGAGATTTCGATCGTCATGAGCTCTCCTCCGTCAGGCCCTGCGCCTTGAGGCGACGTTCATCGCGCGCTGCAGGCCGTTGTAGGAGATGAGCGTCGGAATCGCGACGGCCAGACCGAGCGCCGTGGCCTTGAGCGCAAGGGAGAGCCCCGTCATGATGCGGCCCGCGTCGATCGCGCCCGTGCTGCCCATGTCGTAGAACGTGAGCATGATGCCGATCACCGTGCCGAGCAGCCCGACGTAGGGGGCGTTCGAGTAGATGATGTAGAGCGTCGTGAAGTTCTTCGTGAGCGCAATGCCGCGCTCCTCCTCGGAGGCATAGTCCCCGGGCCTGTAGCGCTTGAGGAAAAGCATGCGCTCGATCGTGAGCCAGAGTGCGACGAAGCCCATGAGGCCGAGAATGCCGAAGATCACGTAGTCGACGGCTTCCTTCATCCATTCCATAAGAGGTTCCTGTTTGGGTGGTTGTGGTTTGGCTTGCGGAGCCCGCAGTGCGCGAATGCGGTCCCGCCCGAAGCAACGAAACCGCGCCGCCGGCCGCAGGCCCCGCTCGTGCGGGACGCGGACGTCTTAGAAGGAGTACGTGTAGGAGAGCCAGAGGTTGCGGCCCTCGATGTAGTTGCTGTAGATGTTGGCCCAGCTCGAGGTGCCGGACTTCTCGAAGACGGCCGTGTCCTTGTCGAGCACGTTGTTGACGGCCCAGGCGATGACGTGGTTCTTCACGGGCGTCCAGCTGCCGCCGATGTCGACGATCGTGTAGTCCTCGTACTTGGGCGCGTTGCGCGAGCCCTTGTTGCCGGGGTTCGAGACCGCCATGTCGAACTTGGAGGAGGACTTCACGTAGGCCGTGAAGGGACCCGAGGCCCAGTCGACGCGGGCGGTGAGCGTGTGGCGCGGAAGCTCGTTCGGACGCTTGCCTTCATCGGCGCCCTCGGTGATCTCGGCGTGCGTGAAGGTGTACCCGCCCGTAAAGCACGTGTTCCACACGGGCCTCGTCTTCACGAGGACTTCGACACCCTTGGATTCGACGCGGCCGTGGTTGATCGCCTTGTAGGTGCTCTCGGCGATCTCCTCGGTGTCGAGCATGTTCTTGAACTGCGTGAAGAAGCCGCCCACGGTCACGGACGCAACGCCGCGCAGCTCAGCCGTCGAGGAGAGCTCGTAGCTCCAGCTTTCCTCGGGCTTGAGGTCGGGATTGCCGTAGTAGTCCGTGCCCTTGCTCGAGTTGTAGAGGCCGTCGACGAGCTTGCGCACCTCGGGCGTCTTGTAGCCTGCGGCGACGCCGCCCTTGAAGCTCAGGGCCTGCATTGGCTGCCAGACGAGATAGGCGCGGGGCGTTGCGTGCGCGCCAAAGATGTCGCTCCACATCACGCGGCTGCCCACCGTGGCGGACCACTCGTCGTTCATGAACCACTCGCCCTCGGCGAAGGCGGCGAGCTGCGTCTGGTCAAGCGTCTCGCCCCTGATCACGCTCGCGGTCGACTGGTTGTTGACGAAGATCTCGTAGATCGCGTCGCCGCCCGTCGTCAGGACCATGCTGCCGAGGGAACCCAACTCGAGCGGGGTCGTGAGCCTGGCGGAGAACTCGAAGTTTTCGCTCGAAGCGAGCGGATCGTTGAAGGTGCCGTGCGTTTCGGAGTAGGAGGACTTCGTCGGGTCGTTGGGCGTCGAGATGCCCTTCACCTTGTCGAGGCGGTTCCACTGCACGAAGGTTTCCGTGCGGCCGAAGTCGTATTCGCCCTCGTGGCCGGCCGCGACGTTGTACTTGTGGTACCACTGGCGCGCCTGGATGGACTGGCTCGAGGTGTCCATCGAGCCGCCCTTGAATCGCGTGAAGTCGCCGTCGAGCCACCAGGTGTTGGCAGTGTCGGGCGTCACCGTGAGGCGCGCGCCGACGTTCTCGTTGTAGCCCTCGGTCGGGGAGTGCGTGGCGAGCTTACCCGCCGGGGTCATGACTTCGGTCTTGCCCCAGGCGTTGTAGCGGCCGCGCAGCCCGAGCGAAACCACGTCCTTCACGACGGGCACGCCGAGATACAAGCTCGTGCCGCCTCGGTTCGCCCATTCGTCATGCTCCTGGAACTGGCCCTCGATCGTGAAGGAGCCCGTGAACTCGTTTGGGTGCGTCTTCGTGATGACGTTCACCACACCGCCCACGGCGTCCGAACCCCAGACGAGGGTGGCGGGACCGCGGAGGACCTCGATGCGCTCGATCATGCCGGGAGGCGGCATGAAGACCGAGGTCGGGTTGAAGCCGTTGTCCATCATGGCCCCGCTCACATTCTGGCGACGGCCGTCCACCATGATGAGCGTGTAGTCGGAATCGAAGCCGCGGATCGAGATCGTCGAGTTGCCCATCTTCGTGAGCCCGATGTCGACGCCCGGAACGTCGCCGATCGCCGAACCGATGTCGGTCACGGGCTTCGTCGCAAGCTCTTCGGCCATCGTCACCGACATGCTCGCGGGCGCCCTGCGGACGTCATGCTCGTCCCGCTCATCGGCATCATGTTCGGCAACGTCGTCATGGGCGTCACGGGCTTTCTCGCCCACCGCTTCGACATGACGCAAGCGATGGCGAGCTGGAGCGTCGGACACTTCTCCATGGTCATGCAGGGCCGCTACGAGCTCGTCTGGCTTGCCGTCCCGCTCATCGCGCTCATCCTGCACAGGCTCCGATGCGGCCGCAGGGCACTCACGCTCGCCAACGTCAAGTCCCTCTTCACCTTCACCTCCACCTCCGCCTCCACTCCGGGAGCCCGATGATATCCTCCTGCCAGTCCGCCCTCGGGGCCTGCAGCCTCGCCGCCCCGTCCGCAGGCGTCTCCGCCTCGACGACGGTTCTTCTCGCCGCCGCCCGCAGGCGCCGCATCGTGATGATGCTCCTCGCGGTCTGCGCCGTCACGGCCTGCCTTCTCTACCAGTTCGTATTCGTCAACCCGAGGTTCTTCGACTACGCGATGTCGCTGCGCCTGCCGCGCCTTGCGGGCATCGTCACGGCGGCCGTCGCCGTTGCGGGCGCCTCGCTCGTCTTCCAGACCGTCATCCGAAACAACATCGTGACGCCCTGCCTGCTCGGGATGAATTCGCTCTACGCCCTCATCCACACCGTCGTCGCCTTCGTCTTCGGCGCGCGCCACGGATCCCGTCTCGCAGTTCGCGGTCGACCTTGCGCTCATGGGCGTCATGGGCCTTCTCATCTACGGCGTCCTCTTCGAGAAGACGGGCGGCAACGTCCTCTACATTCTTCTCATCGGGACGGTCCTCACCACGTTCTTCTCGAGCATTCAGGCTTCGCTCGTGCGCATGATGGACCCGAACGTCAACATCCTTGCGCTCGGGCGCGACGCCGCCACGAGCCTCGGCGTCGACTACGACCGCACGACGAGACGCCTTCTCGTGGGCGTTGCGCTCTCGATCGCCGTCGCCACCGCGCTCGTGGGTCCGATCTCCTTCCTCGGCCTCATCACCGCGAACCTCTCGCGCCGCCTCTTCATGACCTACCGCCACGGCACGCTCATCGCAGGCAGCGTCCTCATCGGCATCGTCGTGCTCGCGGGCGGACAGTTCGCCGTCGAGCACCTCACAGCCTTCAGCGTCCCCGTGAGCGTCTTCATCACGATCATGGGCGGCGTCTACTTCCTCTATCTCATCCTTCGCAGCAAAGGACTCTGATCCGCCATGACCATGCTCTCCATCCAAACGCTCACCAAGCTCTACGACGGCATTCCCGTGGTCGACGACGTCTCGCTCGAGATCCCGAAGGGAAAGGTCACGTCGCTCATCGGCCCCAACGGCGCGGGCAAGTCCACCGTGCTCGGCATCGCCGCACGCCTTCTCGCCGCCGAGCACGGCGACGTGCTCTTCGACGGACGCTCGATCAAAAGCTGGAACACCCGCGCGCTCGCCAGACGCCTCGCGGTTCTCACCCAGACGAACACCGTCCAGATGAAGGTCACGGTCCGCGAACTCGTGGGATTCGGACGCTTTCCGCACTCGGGCACGCGACTCACCGACGACCGGCGCCGCGTCGACGAGGCCATCCGCTACATGGGCCTCGAGGCTTTCGCCGACCGCTTCATCGACGAAATGTCGGGCGGCCAGCGCCAGCGCGCCTTCATTGCGATGGTCCTCGCCCAGGACACCGACGTCATCTTCCTCGACGAGCCTACGAACAACCTCCACATCCGCCACTCGCTCTCGATGATGAGGCTCCTGAGACGCCTCGCCGACGAGCTCGGCAAGACCGTCATCCTCGTCCTGCACGAGATCAACCTTGCGTCCTTCTACTCCGACCGCATCTGCGCCTTCAAGGACGGCAGGCTCGCCTTCTCGGGCACGCCCGCCGAGGTCATGACCGAGGAGCGCCTCAGAGCGGTCTACGGAGTCGACTTCAGGATCGTCGAGGTCGACGGCCGTCCCATGGCGCTCTACCACTGAGTCCTGTACGGGCTTTACACCTCGTTCAACCACGCACACCTATATGACAAATCACCAATAAAAAAGAGCGCAGACAAAAGCTACGCCAATAGCTCTCGCTGCGCTCTTCAGGGGTTGAGTGTTGTGAAAACAACGCTCTGGAACGAACGCTGATCATAGCACTCAATCCTTAAGAAATTGTTAATTTTTAACTTTTTTTGAGGAGACACACGATGGTCTTTTCACGGGGTGCGTTTGTACCCAAAAAAAGTTGTCCAGAACCACTGGCACCTGATGTCGCTTCGTTTATGAAGCAACAAGGACCGTCTGTCATTGAACGGGCTTTCCTCAACATCACATCCTACGATAGTCTTCCGCCTGTCCATCAGGCCCGAAGCCTCTCGCACTCCAACCCACCTCTGGAATTCATGCCGACGGTTCCTCATCGCTCAAGTGATGCCATCGGAACCCATGGATTCTTCTGCCTATCTCTTATGGAGCTCTATGTATGAGCAATGAAGCTAAGAATCAGCAAGGACAACCTTGTTTTGTCCCCGAATATGTTCACTATCGCACTGGCAAAATCATGCGTGCCACCGATTACGGCTATAAAGCCTGGTACTTCGGCAGCAAGAGCGTGAAGAGCTAAAGCCTGAACTACGGGATACCTGCTCCATAAAAAACTGAGTATTCGAGTTCCCGACTTGCTAAGCCCATGATTTTATTGCCAAAAATAAATCATGGGCTTTTTCATATGTGTTAAAATGCTCTATAACTATTAGATACAGAGCATAAAATGGAAAATTCTCCAAAATCCGGGTTTCCTTGGAACTTCACAACCGTCGTTACCGCCCAAGGTTATTGCTACGTCAAGGCGTACAAAATGAAGTGGGATCCGGTGCTGAAAAAGTCGAAACGGCACCTGCAACGCCATGTGGGACGTTTGCTCGAAGACGACCGGATCAAGATTTCGCCCAAATTTTCAGCCGACTTTCCGGAATACTCCGGGGATGACTGGTTTTGGGGTGCGAACAAAAAACCTGTTCGCGAAGCCGAATATCGACAAGATTTTCCTGCCACTCCCGGCCCTGCACCGGAAGATGAGGATGCCTGCAATCCGCAAGCCACGCTGGATGTTGGTTTGACTTGGGCTGCCATGCAGGTGGCCGAAAACAGCGGCATCCGCTCTCATCTCCACGAAATTTTTGGGAAGGAGTTGGGCGAAGATTTGCTCTACCTGTCCATTTACAAACTCGCCGGTGGCGGAGCAATGATGACGTACGATCTTTGGCGTCAAAAAGTTTGGCTGCCCCGATCCAAACGACTGAGCGGACAGAAAATCTCTGAAATTTTGTCCTCGGTCACTCGTGAACAGGTCACTGGCTATTTCCGTCTGCGACACAATCGTCAGGATGCGATTTGGGAGGAAATCTACAAACAAAATCCTGAATTGCGGGGCCAACCGATTGAATACGCGCTTGACAATACTTCGATCTCCACCTACTCCAACACGCTGAGCGAAGCGCAGTTTGGGCACGCCAAAAGAGATCCGGATCTCAAGCAGATTAATTACACCGTCATTTGCGACCAACGCTCGGGCGACATCGTTTTCTCGCACATGTTCGACGGAGCCGTTAACGACGTCAGTAGCCTGTCCGACATCCTTTTCTCCATGCGTGAGGCCGGATTCGATTTGGACAAAAACATTTTGGTCACCGATCGTGGCTATTCCAGTTTGGAAAATGTTCAAAGAATGATCAATTTGAACATTCGATACCTGCAAGGAGTTCGATATATTGAGGATTCGTTAAAGCAACGCTTTGTAAAACATCGAAATTCACTCTGTAAGAACGCTTTCTACAGTAGCGAGGAAAAGGCATTTGCCTTCACGGTTACTGAGCCATGGACGCAAAACACGGAGGCAGGTCGATTAAAACTCAATACTTACATTCATTTGTACCGTTTGGTCGGTCATGAGAATGCGACGGCTCAATTGATCTCTGAGAATGCCGATGAAATTATTCGACTGAAAGATGCCAAGCGGTCGGTTCCCAAGGACTTGTGGGCCGCCTATAGCCGTTTCGTCGTGTCTGTTCGAGACAAGAACGGAAAGGAGAGGTGGGTAAGGAACTCATCAAAAATCGACGAGGCAGTGGAGAGTGCAGGTTACTTTGCGCTTCGCAGCAATGTCGTCTCTGATGCTTTTGAAGCTTTGGCCATCTATCGACAGCGCAATATGGTTGAACAAGACTTCAATCAACTTAAAAACTGGCTTGATGGCGATCGCCTGCGCGTTGGAGCTGTTTCCGTACAAGGAAAACTGTTGGTGAGCACCATCGGGACGGCTCTGCGCATGATGATGCTTTGCAGTGCGAAGAAGATGGAAAACCGCAAGGACAAACTGACAATTCCCGGCGGCTCCTTGGATCGCCTGCTGATGGAACTGACGTTGGTGCGCGCCGAGAAAAGAAAAAACGCCAACGCTTGGATCAGGAATACGATTCCTGCCTCACGTCGGCGTTGTTTCGAACTACTGCAGTTGCCGGAACCTCCGAGAAAGTTCATCTTGTAGAGCAGGCAACCCGTAGTTCAGGCTAAAGGGACAACCTCCCGACCTTCCTATATGAAGTCGGGAGGTTTTCTTTTTCTTCTCGACACCTCCATCCCGCCCGCACCTCTCTGAGGGCAGAACGGGACACTCTTTCTCATTCACTCGATCTGCTCACAGAAGGCATGCTTCATGACGAGACCGCCAATTGGGACACAACCAAAACACATGAAGCTTCCAACACAGCCGCGCACACAACAGCACTACCATTGCCCTCGCTACCGGTGGATATTCAGCGCCTTGTCGGCGTCCTCAATCTCAAACAGGCTGTCGCCCGCTCGAACTCCGCCGAACGAATCCATGTGCAGCCAGCCTTCTCCCGTCGGATGGTCAGTATGACCGACAGGAAACGGGCGGTCCTCAACGTAGATGTCGCCGAACACATCAACCCTCAGGCGTCCTTCACCGCCGGGTTCGACCTGCCCGACGGGAATGCTCCAATCCCCGTCGTAGACGTTTCCGAAGATGTCGGTACGCAACTCGCCCGCCGAGGCGCCGGCGGCGATGACGCCAAGACTGAAAAGCAACAGAATGGAACGACGCATGGTTGATCTCCACCAAACGAAAAAGTGTCGGGCACCCCGCCGCCGAAGCCGCTCAATGAGGAGGAAACGGTCTCGACGGCAGGATGACCTCCTCCATCCTCATGATGCCTCTTGCCGCGTCAGCATGAGACGCACTCTGGCATGAACGACGCACAGACCTTCGACCACAAGTCGCCTCAAGGAGACATTGCCTTTGGATCTGAGATAGGATTGAAGTTCACCCTGGCCTTTCCCGGAGCTTTCATGCAGAAGATTCTTCCCGCCGTCCTCATGCTTTGCGCCCTCGCCGCAGGCTCGCAGCCCGTCTGCGCAGCCACGGACAATCAACTCATGCGCGAGGAGATCACGGCCGGCATGACCGATCCCGCCGTGATCGAGGGAAGCGCCGACGCCTTCGGCTTCAGCGGAGAAAAGGCCGAGGCTTATGCCGACTTCATCCGCGATCTTGCGGCGAGCAGGCTCTTTCTCGACCATGTCGTCGAACAGTTCAAGAAGGCGGGCATTGACGGCGCGAAGCTGCGCGCCGTGCACGATCACGGCACGAGCGACGAGCTTGCGGCCCTCTCCGAGGAAATCCTTCAGGGAAGCCTTCTGCTGACCCAGCGCCTGATGGCTGAGGGCGTGCCCTATTCGAGTCCGAAGGTGATGGAGGCCGAGATGCGCACGACGAAGGCACTCTGCGGCCGTCTGTCGGCCAAGGCCTGCCGAGACCTCAATCTCGTAGGCGCGCAGGGACTTGCCTACGACGATCTGGATACGGCGGCCAGAACGCTCACGGCCGACATGAGCGAAGAGGACGTGAGGAAGATGTTCAGGCTCAAGATCGAGAGCATCGAGAACGCTCTCAGGAGCCACGGCGAAAAGCCTGCAATGTCGGAGGAGAACGTCAGGCTCGCCAGGGCGGCCTATTCCGTCGCCCTTGAGGCCGCACTGGAAAGGCAGACGCCTCAGATGCGCGAGCGCTTCGAGAAGACCATGGCGAACCTTGACGGCTCGACCGACGAAGACGTCTGCGATGCGTTCGGGATCATCTACAGTGCCATTCTCGACACGGTCCCCGAAGATCCCGAGGGAAACGTCCTCAAGGCCTTCTTCACGGGCAAGTTGCTCTGAACGCCCTTCCCCGCAAGCCAGCCTGAAGGCCCGAAACAAAACTGCCGCCCCTTTAAACAAGAAGGTGGCAGTTGTTTTTGGAACATCGGCCCCGCTCGCGAGGGGCGAAGCCGATGCTGCCGACGAACGCCGGTACTCAATAACCGTTATCTTGACGAGGGCGAGGAAAGCCTGCGATCAACTGGATTCCAATAAAGCTCATTAAGACAATCCTCGAATTCACTGATATCAAATCGATACTTTCTTTACGAATCTTTTTTAGCTCCTTTAGCAGCGAACCTACATGCCCTTGCAAAACCATCTCCGAAATGCGTCACCGACAAATACCCTTTACTAAAGGTTAACACTTTACCTTTTTCCTCATAACTTCTCTTAAAGTTAACCACCGATGGCGATTGCATGACTTTTTCATAGCATTCTTCATTGGCTATAGTGCCGCTCCAAGATATTTCCAGAAGCCCCAATGTCTGCAAATGTTCTAGATAAAGCTGAAGCTCCTTCGGATACTGCAACTCAACGTCTTGATCCAAATTTGTTACGTGACTAGCAATTTCCGAATATGAACTATCTTCTATAATCTCTTTTATTTTTAATACTGGAAAAGTTCTCACTGAAAAAACATACGAAAGAATTTTTGCCTCATCAGGACAAAGCTGATTAAGCACAACTGCGTAATTTTTAATCAAGCCACTCGCCCTGCGAGAATCCATAGACGCTTCCAACAGGTTAATAAACCCATTCTCAAGAAGCTCTTCATCAATACACCCCTCAAGCCCATTAACAATAGCCCTAACCTCACCAAATGTTGGTTCAATACGGCATTCCGGCGGTATCGACGCAGCGTTCCGATCAACGGCCTCCGATATTCTTTTCCGTTGTTCTTCTTTTTTTTGTTTGCCCACATTTCCAAAGGGAGCCCAACTCCAACATAAACAGCTCTAGCCAAACTGGCTTTTAATTTATCGGCCCAAACCGACGCCTCAGAAGGAGTCCCTTCAATCTCCCCAATTTTACCTTCAATATTAATCTGAATCAGACTGTTATCCTTCAAATTACAATCGAGCACTTACTCCTCCAACAAAAAATCTTCATTTCCAACATCGAACAGCCTAATGCAAGCAATCCTTTGACTTCAACTCCCTTAACAAACGATGCCGCCTGAACTCCGCAATCTCTTCTGCGGTCGGTACGCGGGGGCCCCTGTAGTCGGGCGCGCTCGAAATGAATCGGAGAAACTCGAGCTCGTGCTCATCGAGAGTTGCAAAGCCAACCAAGCCCTCGGCAGCGTCCTGAAACGACGAGGCATCCGCCTCCTCATCAACGGGGTAGACCGGATCGGAAATCAAGCGAGGATCCTCAAATCCCGAGCCTTTTTGTCCCCCAAAAACGTGCCCGCCAACTGAGCGAAAGACAGCTTACGTCCTGCTTCCCCGGCCGCCCCTGGGCGAACGGCGGCGATCCCCGGAAAAAGAGTCTCCCAACCCAAAGAAACGACTGTCGGCGAGAACAGAAGAGTCAACAAAGAAGCTTCGGCCCCGCAGAAAGAGCCCCCATTCCGTTCCCGATCAAGCACTGAAATCACCGTCGGACGAGGCCGATCAACGACGTCCGGCTTGGGGCGGCCCCGTCCTTCACCTGCGTTGACGGGAATCAAAAGCGTTAGCGTCCGCGAAATTCACAATGACTCCAACTGAAGAAACTCTTCCTTCAGAATCAAAGGAGAAACAACATGACCATTCGTGACATGGACCGCCGCACTCTTCTGAAAACCGGCCTGATGTCCGCCGCAGCCGCCGGCGCCGCCACCATCGCCAACACCGCCTCCGCCAAACCCGCCGGAGCCTCCGAAATGCATTTCGACGTCGTCGTGCTCGGCGCGGGCTGTGCGGGCCTTTCCGCCGCGCTTGAAGCCGCTGACAAGGGCGCCAAGGTCGCGCTCCTCGACAAAATGTTCGGTCCGTTCGGCAACACGATCTATGCCGGCGGCCACTTCAACGCCACGAACACCTTCGTGCAGAAGCGCGACGGCCTGAGCGACACGCTCGACGAGTTCTACAAGGACATGATGGACGTCTCCATGGGCCGCGGCGATCCCGAACTCACCCGCATGTACGTCGAGAAGTCCGGCGAATGCATTCAGTGGCTGACCGACCGCGTCGGCATCCAGTGGAAGAAGATGCACGAAGAACCCTGGCCCGCCACCGTGCGCGGCCACGTCGTCGACGGTCCGAAGAAGCCCGGCGGCGCCCAGCTCACCACGCAGCTCCTTGACGCCGTCAAGGCTTCCAAGAACATCACGCTCTTCTTCAACACGAAGGCCATCGAGCTTCTGAAGACGCCGGCTCTTGCCTGCACCGGCGTTCGCGCAGTCACGACCAAGGGTGAAGTCATCGACTTCCACGCCAAGGGCGGCGTCATCATCGCGACCGGCGGATTCCACAACAACAAGGAAATGATCTGCAAGTACATGGGCGGCGGCGTTGCCTGGATGCCGCTGCGCGGCGCGGCCACGCTGACCGGTGAAAACATCGAGCTGACCCGTCCGTTCTTCCCGCAGTACGTCAACATGGATCAGTACCACAGCGGTCCGATTCACGGCCCAACGAAGGCCAATCCCTCGCTGATGGTCAACTACGGCATCATCGTCAACAAGGAAGCGCAGCGCATCATCGACGAAGTCAACACCTACGTCTACATCGCCAAGAAACTTCCTCAGATCACGCCGGACAACTGGGCGTACATCATCATCGACCAGAAGGTTGTCGACGTTTCGACCGTCGCCTCCCGCATCGCACGCTACAAGAAGGCCAAGGCGCCCATTTATGAGGGTCAGACCATCGCCGAGCTCGCCAAGGCGATGAACGTCCCGATCGAAGCGCTTGAGAAGACCGTCGCCGACTACAACGCCGCCGTCAAGTCTGGCAAGTCCGGTTCGCTGACGCCGCCCAACACCCTCAAGAATGCGCCGGTGCTGGACAAGGGCCCGTTCCTAGCATTCCCGTTCCAAGGCGGCATGACGGCAACCTTCGGCGGTCCGAAGATTTCCAAGAAGGCCGAGGTGCTCAATACCGAAAACCGTCCCGTTCCCGGACTCTATGCCGCCGGCAACGCCATCGGCGGGCTCTTCTACGACGACTACATCGTCGGCTCCCAGCTGACCGCCGCCGTCATCTGGGGACGTGTTGCAGGTGAGGAAGCCGCCGGCCGCACCAAGCGCTGATCTCCAGACCGTACATAACTGACAAAGCCGCACTCCCCCTCGGGAGTGCGGCATTTTCATTTCGAGAGCTTCGGCAGAAGCGCCTCGAACTCCTTCAGACCGGCGCAGTGGAGCTTTCTCATCACCGACGTGCGATGACATTCCGCAGTCCTCAGGGATATGACGAGCCTGTCCGCGACGGCTCTGCAGGATAGGCCTGCGCACAAAAGGTCCAGAATCTGCCTCTCCCGGCTTGAGAGCGTCTCGAGACGCTCCTGAAGCGCGTAGACGCCGTCCGCCTCCCTGCGCCGACCTTCCAGTGCGCGCCCGACGGCCTCCATGACTTTGTCGGCGGTGACGGTCTTGGTGAGAAACGTCACGGCTCCCTCCTCCATCGCGCTGACGGCGGTCTCGATGTCGCCGTGACCGGAAAGGAAGATGAGCGGGAGCCCGCAGCCAGCGCTCTTGAGCTTTTGCTGCAGCTCAAGTCCCGACATGCCGCCCATCCGAAGATCCACCACGGCGCATCCGGCGTCATTGAGAAAATCGGCGGCCAGAAACTCTTCGCCGCTGTAGTAGTGCCGGACGATCATCCCGGCCATGTCGAAAATCAACCCGAGAGAATCGTGAATTGCAGGATCATCATCCACGATCCGAATGACAACCTTCTCATTTGCCTTCATCATCAGCCTCTTCATGATCATCAGGCCCGCCGTTGCGATCGAGCGCAGGCAGGCGCACCACGGCGCAGAGTCCGGAATACTCCGCCTGCACCGCCTGAGAGAACATCAGTCGCCCGCCGTGGGCCTCCACAATCGTACGAACAATGGACAATCCCAACCCAAGCCCGTCCGGCTTGCTGCTCGAAATCGGCTGGCCCAGACCGCTCAGTCTTGCGTCAGACAGACGCGGACCATTGTCGAGCACTCTGACCTCCACCGTTGCGCCGTCGTCCGGAATGCGGCGAACCTCAATGCAGACCTTGCGCACCGCCTCCTTCTCAACGGCCTCGCGTGCATTCTTAAGGAGATTGACGAACACCAGCGTCAGCTCGAGTTCGTTGCCCTTCACGCTCAGGCCGGGCTGCGCGATCTTCACGGCCACGTGAATCTTGTTTGGACGACCCGCTTGAAAGATCCCGATCGCCTCTTCAATCAGATTGTCGACGACCAGTGCCCTGCGGGGATGGCGGCTGTTCCGGGCGTAGGCGCGGACGCTGTCCAGAATGCCGCTAGCTCTCGCCACCTCCTTCGTGATGCCTCGAGAAAACCTCTGAAGCTTGTCCTCGTCGCAACGCCCGAGGTCCACCATCATGCGCAGACCGTCGGCATAAAACCCCAGAGCCGCCAGAGGCTGCCGCAGATCATGAGCCACCATGCTCGAAATCTGATTGACGGTGTTGCTACGCTGCAAAAAGGTGAGCCTTTCGGCCTGCTCGGCCTCACGGGCGAACATGCGTCCCAAAAGCTCCCCGCGCAAAGCCAGAAGCCTTTCGGTTCTCCGGCTGTGCCAATACAGGCCCGCGACCAGAAAACACGCCAGCATCAGCCAGGGCCAGGCGACTTCCAGAAAGCGCCTGAGGCTCCACTCCCGAAGATACCGGTAGGGCCCGATCTTCAAAGTCTTCAGCAGTTCGTCCACATGATGGAAGTCGCTGGCGACGGACCAGTATCTGCCGTCGGCCGTCGGAGCCATCTGAAGGAGCCTCAGCATCAGCTCGCGAGCGGTTTGAGCGTCGACGCGAGGCGTGACCGAGAGCGTCTGCGCGGGATAGAGCTGCGTGGACACCCTGCAGGCAACGCCCGGCTCCCTTCGCTCGCTGACGATCCGCAGGCCGTCGATCAGCGTCGGATCAGTCTCGGCCATCGACTCGTAGGCGCACAAACGCAGGACGCCGGCGACGGTCCGGCCCGAACGGACGTTTTGAGCGATCTCCGTCATGCCTGCAGAACGTCCGACAAACACCTTTTCGCCGAAAAATCGGTCCGGATCATGCCCTGCGGCGGCCACTTCTCCAAGCGCAATCTGCCATCCCGAAAAGCCCCAGGGCAGGTTGGCGCTCACCGACGCGCCCTTCAGATCGTCGAGCGTCCGAACTGAACTGTCGGCGCGAACCACAAGCAACGACCCCTCATTGGAATTCGGGTTCTCGAGTCCCGGCGCCGTCACGGTCACAAGAGGTCTCACGCCGTACGGCGACACGCGGCGCGCGAGTCCAGCGCTGCTGAGAATGATGTCCACCTCGCCCCGCCTGACGGCCTCCTCGAGCTCGCTCACCGTATAGTCGCGCACAGTCAGGCCGTCCTCACCGAACATCGGACGAATGACCTTCTCGGTCGCCCTCACGATCTCCGTGCGATGCTCGGGAAGTGCGAATCCCGAAATGCCCATGCGAAGGGGCGCCCCCTCGGCAAAGGCAGCCGAACACTCAAGCAGCAGACACGCCGACAGCGTCGTCGTCAGGAAACGATTCATCGAGGGAAAGGCAGGGAAGAAAAATGAGGACACGTTCGTCCTCATTGCGAATGATTGAAAAACGGGACCCGCAGCACAGCCCGGAGCGCGGTCTTTTTTTGTGCCAAAACATCTGCGTTGATCCGGAGTTTTGAAAATCGCGGCAGGGTTTTCGCTTCCACCTGCGCGATGCAGGCGCGTGAGCAGACGAATGAACAGGCGCTCAGAATCATCCGTTTCCTCTTCACCGGCGTTGGGCTTCGGATCCCGTCGACAGCCCCTTTTCATGTGCAGGAGAGGCTTATGAACATTTTAAAGCAAAGCCGTCGCGAACCGTCAGAGCCCTAAACGCCCGTTCCCCATTTCCGCTCACCCTCATCTGGGAATTACCCGCAGAACTTGCATTTCAAGCACCCGCAGTTTGTCGTTTTTGAAACCCGCTTTCTCGATCGAAAAACGATTTCCCCTCTCCCGAAGTCACAAGGCGTCATCAATTTGCCGTTTTGGCAAATTCCCATTGCTCAATTTGTCTTTTCTGCCGCCATGAGGTTTTCGATAATTGTGACCGCGCCGCATGCCGTCCGCCGAAGAGGACCAAGTCCCTGGAACGGACGCCCGCATGGAATGGATCCGGCCCCTGCGCATGGTCCGGTCCACCGCGCCCAGTCCCCCGCCACAATCAAAAGGAAACTTCCATGTCCCTCGGAAAGCAGTATCTCGACCTCGCCGTATCGCTTCGACGCGCCATTCACAAGCGTCCGGAGCCGGGCTGGTGCGAATTCGAAACCACATACAAAATCGTCAGGCCTCGGCTTTGACGTGAAGTTCGGCATCGACGCCGTCGCGCCCGAAGCCGTCATGGGCTGAAACGAAGCCGAGGTGCAGGCCGCCGTCGAACGCGCGCTCGCCCACGGCGTGCCGAAGTCGTTCATCGACGCCTCGGGCGGCTACACCGGCGCCGTCGGTCTTTTCGACACAGGCCGCGAAGGCAAAGACCACGACGCTCGAATATCCGCTCTACGCCACCGGTGTGCAACGCTGCGACATCGTCATGGGCTACGCGCCGTCGCACGATGATCCGAACCTCGTCAAGCGCTACTGCAGCACGATTCCCTACATCGCCCGCGCCTCCAGAGCCTACGTGAAGGAATTCGGCTCGCCCGCGACGCCCGCCGACTGCTTCCGCCACCGTGGCATCCTCATCAACTCCGTCGTGCGCACCTCCGTCAAGATGCTTTCCAAAAACGGCGTCACGATGCCGCTCCCGTGGAAGTCGACGATGGTGCTGAGCAACCCGATCGCCGCCGCCCGCGCCCTGTCCTGCGGGGCGGGCATCGTCCCCGACATGTCGCTCTACCACGCATACCAGCATCTCGAAAGCGGCGAATGGCAGATCGTCATGCCGGGCTGGCAGCGCCCGAGCGTCGACGCCTTCCTCTACACCACCGAGGAAACCTACCGAAAGCGCAGGATCCGCACGCTCATCGACTGACTCTCGGAACACAACCAGAAGATCGACAAGCACCTTCGCACCGACTACCCGAAGCTCTTCCTGCGCTGACGGCGCCCCCGGAGCACGAAGCTCCCGATGCTCTGAGTAACCCTGAAAAAACAGCCAAAAGAAATGATTGACAAAAGTTCCTATCACCCAATGATGTGTCCCGTATGCGGCAAGTTCGAATTCACCGAACTACAAGAAACAGATTTGCTTTTCAGAGACGAAATGCAGTGCTCGATCTGCGGCTGGAAATATGATCAACGCCAGCACGAAGATCACGATCTAAAAAATGGGCTTAATGAACTTTCCTTGAACGAATATCAGGCATGGTACAAGCAAAAAATCAAGGAAAATCCCGACTTCGACTTCCAGGATGAGAATTACCAGGCTGCCGCTCATATGTGCCCGGTCTGCCATCATTATCAATTCGAAGATGAAAACAGCTTTGACGTCTGTCCGTTTTGTGGTTGGTGTGATGACGCCCTAATGGAAAACGAACCGGACAAATGGGCAGACAACGCAAACGACCTTTGTCTAAATGAATTCAGGGAACGCTATCAAAAGTTCTGCCTTGCAAATCCAAAGTATCGTTTCGAGAAAAACGGCTTTAGGAATTCTTGAATCGGACAGGGGTGAGCTTAGAATCTGCAGACTAAATGCTGAAGGAATGCGGCGAGTCGGCTGAACGCGCAAATTTGCCGTTTGCGGAATCCGATGCCGCAACAATGCTCAAGGGCGCGCGATTCGATGAACCGCGCGCCCTCTTTTCAGGTCAGGAACAGGTCCCGCTGCGTGGACCCGTCGTCGTGATTAAAGGAGGCCCTTGCCGTCGCGGGCGCCCTTGTGCATCTTGACCTTGTCGTTTTCGACAGGCACCACGTCGAAGCCCGTCACGCGATGGCCGTTGATCTGGGTGTAGAGCCAAAGGTCCATGGCGGCGCCGGCAACGGCGCCCTTCGTGACGTCCTTGGCCTTGAACGTGAAGACGACGTCGGTGATGCCGTCGTTGTTGACGTCCTTGTAGACCATCTTTTCAGCCGGAGCGAAGTTCTTCCACTGGCGGGTGGAGTTGAGCTGGTTGGCGCTCATGCCGGCGCGGGTCGCCTCCATGTTGGCGCTCAGCACTTCGTGGCCCTTGGCGCCGAGCAGCGCGAAGTCGACCGTGCCGTCGCCGTCGGCCTTGACGACGTCAGCGAGGATCTTGACCTTGTTGGGCATCAGGCGGGCGTTTTCGGCCTGCATGATCTTGAGGACATGGTCATAGGACTTCTGGTTGTAGTCGTGCAGGAACTTCGTGCGTTCCTCACCCTTGAGGGCGGCGGCCTTCTTCGTCACGGCGGCGCGGTCCTTCATGAACTTTTCTTCCTCAGCCTGGATGAGCTGCGTGCGCTTGGCGAGTTCGTCGCCGCGCAGGTAGTCGATGGCGTTGTTGGAGGCGCTGAAGACGCTGTGCGGCGTGAAGTCGGCGCGGTAGTCGAACATGGCGGGAGTGCCCGCGAAGTGTTCCTTCGTGGCCGTGGCCGGATCCGTGAAGGCGGTACCCTTGGCGGGACCGGCGAGCGGATAGAGCGGCACGAAGACGGACTGGCACGGACGGCCGAGCGTCTTCCAGGCTTCGGTGAGCGTCGGATCGGCCGTCAGGTTGTAGACGATCGAGTCATGGGACGTCGTGCGGCAGATGCCTTCGGACTTGGAGTGATAGAGTTCCTGGTCCTGACCGATGTAGTCCTCGTGCAGGCGCAGGAGGGCCATGGCGTCCTTGACGCCGAGCTTGCGGTCGATGACGGCGCTGTACGGGAACTTTTCAGGATCGTTGTATTCGACGCCCGTGAGGAACTTCCAGGCGAGGACGTTGCGGTTGGCGTTCCAGCGTTCGTGGCGAACGGATTCCTGAGCCACGACCTTGCGCCAGTTGAAGATCGGGTTCTTGGCGTCATGGCGGCCGTCCTTGATGGCGCGCTCGACCTGCTTGGGCTCGATCTTCCAGGTTTCCTTGTCGTTCAGGTCAACCTTGTCCATGAGGAAGTTGTTCGGGATGTAGACGACTTCGTTGTCGTGAATCTTGCGGGCGACCCAGCTGTTGCCCTGATGGATGGCGAGCTGCCAGGCTTCGTTCGCATCGGCGATCGTGTAGGTGCGGCCGTCGTGGAAGTAGCCGAATTCGGCGAGGAGCTTCGTGGCGATTTCAACGCCTTCACGGGCGGAATGGGCGCGTTCGGCGACGAGGCGGCGGATGCCGTAGCCGATGCCGCCGTCCTTGACTTCCATGCGGTCGGCGTCGAAGATCTCGCCGCACCAGTTCGTGGCGACCACGACGCCGGCGTCGTTGAAGAAGCCGTCGGCGAAGCTCGCGCCGTCAGGAACGAAGGTCTGCGTCCAGTAGAAGCCCAGCGTCTCCTCGACCTGCGGGATTTCGGCCGCGAACTTCTCGAACTTCAGCATTTCACCCTTCTTGTGCTTGGCGGGCGGAACGTAGTGCTGCATGTTGAAGAGACGACCGCCGTTGTCTTCGTTGTGGGCGACGATGATGTTGCCCGTTTCGGAAACGGCCTTGCCGATCACGAGCGTGCTGCAGGCCTGGGCCGTGCCGACGGCGGCAAGCAGCGAGGCAACGGCGATCAGAGACTTCTTGAACATTTTCGAACTCCTTTGTCATGAGAACGGCGGACCCGTGGTCGCAGGCCCGCCGAAATTGGTCGCCACGAAGTCTATAGACCCGCAAACGCAGGCACCACGGTGTTTCCGAGGGATTGACAACGGCAAGAAAGTCAATTATGGGCAACATATGCGGCATGACCGCACGAAGCGATTCCTGAGAACAGCTCGAGCTCTTCGAGCAACCCGATTTCAGGATCACCGGCTTCGTCGGCAGCTCCTTCGCCGTCGTGCCCTCGGGCAGGTTCTGCGCCGTGACGGACTACATCGTCTACGGCCGCATCGCGGGCCGCAATGCCGCCAAGGAGACGCCCTAGAGGTGAGTCAATCCTGAAGCTCCTGAGTCCTCCGTCCTGCTTCAGTCCCACATAAACAGAAAGCCGTGCAGGTCGCGAGACCGCACGGCTTTCATGGTCATCAGAACAGGACGTCCGTCAGGAACCCTACTTCAGCTTGACGGACTTGAAGTCCATGTTCGAGCAGATGTAGCGGACCTTGGGCTGCGTTCCCGCCTCTTCGGAGAGGCAGATGGAGCGCTTGATGAGCGCCTGGACTTCGGGATCCTTCGACTCGTAGTCGACGAGCGTCAGGGCCTTGGTCGAGCAGTTTTCGACGCAGGCGGGCAGACGCCCTTCGGCGAGACGATGGGTGCAGAGCGTGCAGTGCTCGGCCTTGCCGGGGACGCGCACCTGATGGGCCTTGGGCTCGGGCTTGAGGAGCGGCTCCTTGTCGCCGAAGTATCCGGTCCTGCCGTCCTCGTTGAAGAGCGGCGCACCGTACGGGCAGGCGGCCAGGCACATCCTGCAGCCGATGCACTTCTTGTGGTCGACGAGCACTTCACCGTGCGGCCCCTTGGAGATCGCCTTTGCGGGGCAGACCTTCATGCATGCGGGATCCTCGCAGTGCTGGCACGAGACGCGATAGTAGTTGATGACGCGCTTTCCGACATTCTCGATGCGGCGGATCTTGTTCCACTGAATGCCGGGAGCGACCTTGTTTTCTTCCTTGCAGGCCACAAAGCAGGCTTCGCAGCCGATGCAGCGGTCTACGTTGAAAATGATGCCGTAGCGACTCATTGCAGCCTCCTTACTTGACCTTGGCAACGCTCACGTTGACTTCGAAATACGGCGCGTAGCCCGAAATCGGATCCCACTGGCGCGGGATGAGATTCTGGGTGTTCTGGTCGCCGCGCCAGCCGTACTGCGAGTCGATCGTGCCTTCGGGCACGATGATCGAGACGTCGATCCTTGCGCGGACGGGACCGCCGAACTTGCTGCGCATTTCGACGAAGTCGCCCGTGACGAGGCCGCGCTTCTTCGCGTCGGCAGGATTCATGTGAATCGTGCTGACGGGCTCGAGCTCAAGCAGGTACGGCGCATCGGAGCGGGTCTTCGAATGCGTGATGTAGGGCTTGCGCGTGCCGTTGATGAGTCGCAGGTTGAAGTCGCCCTCGGGCTTCATCATCTCCTTGTAGACGGGAAGACCCTCGAGACCGTACTTCGACGTGATCGTGGAGAAGAGCTCGAGCTTGCCCGTCGGCGTGTTGAAGCCGGGCTTGCCGTCCGGACGGAGCTTGCCGGAGACGTACTTGTAGGGTTCGTTCTTCTCGCACTTGAGCGTCGAGACGGCAGGCAGGGCGGCGACGGCCTTTTCGTAGTTGCCTTCCCAGACCTTGAGCACCGCGTTGCAGGCCTTGACCGGGTCGCCGTCGAAGAAGTTCTCGGGCTTGTCGACGAGGCAGCCGATTTCAAGCGCAATGCGCCAGTCCTCCTTCGCTTCGCCGAGCGGCTTGACAGGCGTCCTCGGCGCATACTTCGCGCCGTACATGCCGAACGGCGCATAGCGCTCGAAGTTCATGGCGGCGGGCAGGATGAGGTCGAGGTCCCTGTGGCTTTCCTTGCGGTAGAAGTAGTCGGTCGCGAACGCGAACTCAAGCTTCGAGATCGCCTTTGCGTATTCCTCGGGCTGCGGCCAGATCATGACGTTGAAGCCCCAGCCGCAGAAGGCGCGGATCTTGCCCTCCTTCACCCATTCGGGCAGCAGGTTCGGGCTGAACGGAACCATCATGTGGTGCCAGACGGGGACGAAGTCCTTGTCGAGGCGGCGGTCCTTCTGCTCCTTGGCGTTCCACCACTTGCCGTCGTAGAAGCTCGTGTGGATGCCGAAGCCGTAGGTCTGCTGCCCCTTCGGGTTCGTCGGGAACATCGCGCCGCCCGGGGCGTCCATGTAGCCGAGGATCGACGGGATGAGCAGCAGGGCTCGGGCGTTGTTGACGCCGTTGAGGTTGTGCGTGAGGCTCTGCGTCGTGAGCGAGAAGGAGCCGGGGCCTTCGGCGTACATGCGGGCCGCGGCCACGATGTCGGCGGCGGGCACGCCGGTGATCTCCTCGGTCTTTTCCGGGGTGAAGGTCTCGCAGTAGGCGGCAAGCTCTTCAAAGCCGTGGCACCACTTCTCGACGAATTCGCGGTTGTAGAGGCCTTCCTTGATGAGAACGCGGATCATGCCCATGGCAAGCGCGCTGTCGGTGCCCACGCGGGGCGCCAGATGGATGTCGGCCAGCTCGGCGGCCTTCGTGCGGCGGGTGTCGACCGTTATGATCTTGCAGCCGCGGGCCTTGGCCTTGACGAGGGACTCCCACCAGCCCAGCGGCTGGGCCCAGACGTTCGTCGCCATGATCATGAAGGAACGCGTCTTTTCGGTCGGCATGGCGCCCGTCGACGGACGGCCCCAAGTGAGCTGCTCGGCCTGCATGCAGCCGGCGCGGCAGGCGGCCGACGATTCGTTGGCCCAGTGCACGGAGCCGAAATGACGGGCAAGACGGATGATGGGCGGACGCGGCTCCTTCGGGTCGCCCGCATAGAACATCACGCTGTCAGCACCGTACTGCTTCCTGATGCGCAGAAGATTTTCCGCAATCATCCTGTAGGCTTCCTCCCAGGAGCAGCGGACGAATCCGGGATCCTCGCTGCCCTTGGGATTCGTGCGCTTCATCGGATGGAGCAGACGATTCGGGTTGTAGAGTCGCTGGAGCGTCGCCAGCCCCTTCGAGCAGAGGATGTGGCGGGGGTTCTCCTTCCAGTTTTCAATCGATTCGATCACGTTCCCGCGTGCATGGAACTTGATGCCGCACGACGGCACGTGGTTGCAGTGGTCGCAGATCGAATAGCCGGTCCACTCCCTAGTGGCTTCGGCGGCTCCGGCAATCGGAACGAACATGCTGGCGGTCGAGCCCGCAACGGAAAGCGTGCCGATCGACTTGAGCAGATCGCGTCGGTTGAGAGCGAGTCCATGGGGGTCATTCATGGCTTTACTCCTTTTCGGTCAATGAAATTCAAAGGTCTCCTGTACACCTCCGACCGTCCTGGTCCGGGACTGCGAAGATGACTTCCTCAATTTTCATGTTATAACTTCCGATACCTAAGTACAGCACCTCCCATCGCAAACATGAGCCGCCTCACCTGCACCGTCCTGCTGGCCGCTCTCGCCCTGCAGTGCGCCCCGACTCTGGCCGGGACTCCCGTGCGCATCGCCGTCACGTCGGGCGGGCACGGCACCACCTCGCTCAAGCCGCTCGACCAGTCCGTCAGGGCGCTCGAGGCGAGGTTCGGCCCCTCGAACGTCACGATCCGCGAGCGCGTCACGCTCACGGAGCTCGGTCACATGCTCGAGCGCGGCGAGGTCGACTACTTCATTTCCACGTCGGGCGTCTCGCGCCGCAATCTGTCCGAAGGCTCGCGCGACCTCCTCACCATCACCGACAGCCGCTTTCCCGACCCGAACAAGTCCTACGGCTCGCTCTTCTTCACACGCAGGGGCAGCGGAATCAAAAACCTTGAGGACATGCGCGGCCGCACCCTGGTCGCCAACCATCCGAACGGCCCGTACAGCTACCTCGTCGGCATGGGCGAAATCGAGCGCGCCGGCTACGACGCGTCCACTTTCTTCAAGTCGCAGCGCTTTCTGATGCAGTCCGCCGAGGACGTCGTTCAGGCCGTGCTCGACGGACGCGCCGACGTCGGCATCGTCGCGAGCTGCATTCTCGAGGACTTCTTCCCTGCGGTATCCGAAGCCCGCCGCAATCTCGAGCCCGTGGCCCTCAAGGCGGCCGCCCCCTGCATGCGCTCGACGGACCAGCATCCCAACTGGACGCTTTCGGCCGTGCGCGGCGCGGATCCCGAAACGACGCGCGAAGTCGTGCTCACGCTTCTCGGCATGCCCGCATCACCCGATGGCGTGCGCTGGAGCATCACCACCGACTTCCAGAGCACCGACCGAGTCTTCAAGGCCTTCCGCACGGGCGTCTACGACGTCATGAACGAAAGAAGCTTCAGCGACTTCGTCGAGAAGTACTGGCTCTTCGCCGCCGTGCCCCTCGCCGCAGCCCTCCTCTGCTTCGGCTTTGCGGCCCTTCTGCGCCGCATGGTCGGGATCAGGACCCGCGAGCTCAAGCGGACGCTGGAAAACGAGCGGCGCCTGCGCCGCGAGGCTCAGGAGGCGGACGAACGCTACAGGCGACTTCTGCGCGTCGGGCTTCTCGGACAGCTGAGCACGATGTTCGCGCACGAAATCCGCCAGCCCGTCGGCGCCATCCTCGCCTACGTTCAGGGACTGCGCAACTTCTGCGCCTCGGGCTCGCTCACGCCCGAAATGTCCGAGGGCGTCCTCGCGAAGATCAACGCGCAGGCCGAAAGAGTGTCGGACATTGTCGAGCGCGTGAGGCTCTATGCAAGGACCGATGCCGTCGACCGCATCACGACCGATCTGCGAGACGTGGTCGACGAGGCGGTCGGGCCCTTCAAGCGCAACACGCGCTTTGAGGGCAAAATCATTCTGGAGCCGCCCGCATCGTCCGAAAAGTTCACCGTGCGCGTCTCGCCCCTTGAAATCAGCATCGCGCTGCACAACCTCATGCAGAATGCCGTCGACGCCCTCGCCTCTGCAGGCACCGCAGATCCGAGGATCACGATCCGCATCGAGCGCACGGAGGAGAGGCTTGCGGTCGTCGTCTCCGACAACGGCCCGCAGCTCACGCAGGATGAAGTCGCCCGCATGACGGCGCCCCTGCACACGACCAAGTCCTCGGGCATGGGACTCGGCCTGATTCTTGTAAACTCCATCGCAACCGGCCATGGCGGCCATCTCAGGCTGTCTCCCGCCGCTTGCGGCGGCCTTGAGGCACGACTGATCCTTCCTCACGCAGGCGAACATGATTGAAAAAACGCAGATGCTCATCCGAATCGTCGACGATGACGAACCTTTTGCAGACGCGATCTGCTTTCTTCTGCTGAGCAAGGGGCTCAGGGCCGTCGTTCATGCGTCGGCCGAGAAGTTCCTTGAGCAGGACGATCCGTCCGTTCCGGGCTGCCTCATCCTCGACTATCAGATGCCCGAACTCAACGGCATCGAGACCCAGCGCAAGCTGCTCGACAAGGGCTGGCGCTGGCCCGTCATCTTCATGACGGCCCATGCCGATGTCGACATGGCGATCACCGCCTTCAAGCAGGGCGCCTGCGACCTTCTTCAGAAGCCCGTTGCGCCCGACGTCCTCATCGCCGCAGTCGAGACCAGCCTCGAGAAGGTCCGCGCAGGCATGCGGCACCACCACGACGAAGTCTGCGGCCTTTTCGAGGGACTCACCAACCGCGAGCGACAGATCGTGAAGCTCGCCGCCGCAGGTCTCGCGAACCAGCAGATCGCCGACCGCTTGGGCATCAGCGAGCGCACCGTGGAGGCCCATCGCTCCGCGGCCTACCGCCGCCTGAACGTCAAATGCCTGGAGGAACTCCAGGCATTCATCAGGGACATGGACGACTGAACGTCCGAAATCAGCAGGCGTCCGCCCGCTCGAGCAGCATTCCGTCCGACTTCATCGTGCGAAGAAGCATCGCCAGAACGTCTCCGACGGCCCCCGTCTCCAGCCCCTGCAGTTCATGCGCGACGGTCGAGGCAAGCGGAATCAAGCATGCGGTCAGAAACTCCCGCTGCTTCCCTGCGGGCGCCTTCATCTGCGCGAGAAGCGACATGAACGCAAGCTCCACGCCCAACGAGTCCGCAAAGGGCGCGTCCGCCTCGGAAGGAAGAAAGCCGAAGGCCCTGTAGGCGTCAAGCAGGCGACGGCAGTCGGCGCCGCACATCATGCGGTGCTCGCCCGTGTAGGCCGAGGCGCAAAGCGGCACGGTTCTTTCGCCAACGCCCTGAAAAAGCCTCGCATACAGCCTGTCCATGACGATGGGCTCGGGCAGCGGCTCGGGCGCGGGCCCGGACGTCATTTCAAGCAGGGCCTCGACACCCGTCTGATAGCGGACCAACTCGGACCAGTTGCCGGCAAAGCCCGAAGAGCCGTTGCCGGAGAAAAAGTCGGCATATGCGCCGTAGACCTGCGCACGGGATTCGGCGAGATCGTTCACAAGATTGAATTCGTCGGACATGGGGCTCCTCAAGTGTCAAGCATTCCTCTTGAATTGTAAGCTCCGGGATACGTAGGTACAGTTCGGCGCATCAGCGACACCCCCACCTGCTTTCCGCGCACGTCACCTCTGAGGTCTCTCCTGAGGTCCTCTCCTGATCGAAGCGCCGATCGTCACGACGAGCACGATCAGGGCGAGCGTGCTGAGAAAGACCGTCGAGGACATGAAGCCGCCGACGCCCGCCGCCATGAAGAGCGACATCATGATTCGGCCGAGGTTGTTGAGCATGAACCTCATGCCCACGATGTCGCCCACCGATTCGGGCGGCGCGTACTGGAAGAGCGTGCTCATCGAAAGCGGCTTGACCAGACCGAATCCGAAGCCCGCCACCGACACGACGAGCAGAAAGGACGCGAATCCGTCGGCCAGTGCGGCGCCCGAGAGCGCGACGCCGCCCAGAAGCAGCGCGTTGCGAAGCTGAGGCAGAAGCGTCCTGTGATTGGCGCGCACGGACAGAAGCGAGCTTGCGGCCACCTGCGCGAGCGCGCACGCCGAAAGGAGCGTCCCCGTCTGGATCGTCGTGAGGCCCATACCGCCGCCCGCCGTGGGAACGAGAATGTCGAGAATGCAGAAGAGCGCGTTGACGCCCGAGCCCGCCACCACGCCCGCCAGCAGCGGCCCCGAGCCCGCGAGTCGCCTGATGTTCACAAGCAGGTCCGTCGACTCAACAAGGCCGTGCGCCCTGAGGTCCGAACGCGAAACGCCGGAGGAAAGGAAGGAAAGCGCCAGAGAGACCGCCAGCACGATGAAGGGCATGAGGTCCGGAGCCTGCGAGAAGAGCGCACCGATCGCGACGGGCATGGCAATCTCGCTCACGTTGCTCAACAGGCACATTCTCGAAAAGCGCGAGACGCGGTCCGCCGCGCCGAAGAGTCCGCCGATGCCGCGATAGCCTGCCGTTGCGGCGAGCATGAGCGTCATGCCCGTGAGCATCCAGGCGACGGCAAGCGCAGCAGGCGCCTCATGCTGCGTCGCCAGAAATCCCGCGCCCGCACAGCAGAGCGCTGCGCAGCGGTTGAGCGGTGAAGGCCCGAAGCGGTTGTAGAGCCGCCCCGCATAGATCGTGAAGACGGCGCAGGCCACGGAACTCGCCGCCATGACGGCACCCATCCAGGCCGCACCCACGCCGTGCGAGACCGCTTCGAAGATGAGCGTGAACTGCAGGCACCGCGCCGCAAGGCCGAGCAGGTACCACTGCGCGAAAAGGCGCCGAAAGGCTGTGCGAAGCTGCAGCGAATTCATGGAGCGTCCGATTGAGCGTGCCGAAGGAAGGCACGAGGCCTGCTGCGGACATTTGAACCACCTGTCGCGGAAGCGTTCCGGGACAGAAAAATTGTTAATTGTAACCCCGTCGTACGCTCCGAATGGGGCAATATTCGTGAAAGACCCTATGCGAGAGCGGAAAACGATGCACGATGCTCAGGCCTGACCCGAAGTGCGGCCTTCCGTCACGCCATCGGCGGGAAGGTCTTCAGCCTCAGCTTTCTGCGAAGAGACGCCTTTTCCTCGAGCCTGCATAGAGGCTTCAGACCGAAGGCGGCGAGCATGTCGTCGTCGGCATTTCGATAGCTTTCGCTCACGCGGACATACTGCCGTCCGTTCGAGCTCTTGTAGATGTTGACGTTGCGGGACATGGTTGACGTGAATGCAAAGACTTTCGACAGCTTATTGTACGTGTCGCAGCAGCCGTTTCTCAGAAGTCGATCAAGCTCGGCGTCCCTGCGAACACATCCTTCAACCCCATGCCAAACGGGGGCGCCTCCATCGACAGGAAGACGCCCCCGCAGGTCCCTTCAACCCGAATGCCTTACGGCCGGAAGGACGGCAGCTCCGAGTCGCCCGTGAGGAACACGTCCACGGCGCGGGCGCAACGCCTGCCCTCGCTCATCGCGCGCACGACGAGCGACTGGCCGCTGCGCGTGTCGCCGCAGGCAAAGACGCCGGGCACCGAGGTCGCAAAGGGTGCTTCAGAGCCATCGACGCCCGCCTTCGCATTGCCGCGGGCATCGGTCTCGACGCCGAAGGACTTGAGCGTCGCAGCGGCGGGATGCATGAAGCCCATGGCGAGCAGCACGCGCTGACAGGGAATCTCGAAGGCGGAATCGGGCACCTCGGACGGCGTGAAGCGGCCGTCGGGACCGAGGCTCCACTTGAGCTTCACGCAGCGCACGCCCCTCACTTCGCCCTTGTCGTTCAAGAGGATCTCCTTCGTGGAGGCCTCCCAGAGACGCTCGCAGCCTTCCTCGTGGGAGGTGGAGGTGCGAAGCTTCCTCGGCCAGGCGGGCCAGCAGGACTTGTCGTCCTTCTCGGGCGGCATGGGGCTCAGGTCGAGCTGCCAGATCCTGCCCGCGCCCTGACGGCGGGCGGTGCCGACGCAGTCGCTGCCCGTGTCGCCGCCGCCCACGATGACGACGTCGCAGCCCCTGCAGTCGAAGGCGGGCTTCTTGACGAGGCCCTCGTCGACGCGGTTCTGCTCCTGCAGGACGTCAAGGGCGAAGAAGACGCCCCTGCCCTCGCGTCCCGGAACCTTGAGGTCCCTCGGCACCTCGGAGCCGCAGGCGAGCACGACGGCGTCGTACTCCCCGAGGAGGTCCGCGGCCTTCACGCTCCGCTTGGCGGCGTTGTGCACGCCCGCCTCGAACTTCCTGTCGCCCACGACCACGGAGAGCTCGAACCTGACGCCTTCGGCCTCAAGCTGGCTGATGCGGCGCTCGACGACGTCCTTCTCGAGCTTGAAGCCCGGAATGCCGAAGCGAAGAAGACCGCCGGGGCGCTCGGACTTCTCGTAGACCGTGACGTCGTGGCCCGCACGGGCAAGCTGCTGGGCGCAGGCAAGGCCCGCAGGGCCCGACCCCACGACGGCCACACGCCTTCCGGTCCTCACGGCCGCAGGCTCGGGCCTCACCCAGCCCTCGCGCCAGGCGCGGTCGATGACGGCGCGCTCGATCGAGCGGATGCCGACGGCCGCGTCGTCGAGAAGGTACCTCGTGCAGCCCGCCTCGCAGATCGCGGGACAGACCCGGCTCGTAAACTCGGGAAAGGAGTTCGTCGCCGAGAGGCACGCCCAGGCGCGCTCCCAGTCGCCTTCGCGCACGAGGCGGTTCCAGTCGACGGGACGGTTGTGAAGCGGACAGTTATTCGAGCAGAACGGGGTGCCGCAGTGCAGGCAGCGCAGGCTCTGCGCATGAACCTCGTCGTCGTTGAGCGGGATCGTGAAGTCCCTGAAGCTCTTGATGCGTTCCTCGACCGGGAGATGGCCGAATTCGATGCGTTGGTTTTCAGACATGGCAATCTCCTTTAAGCCCTGCTCTGCAGCACGGCGCGGTACTGAAGCGGAATGACCTTGACGAATCGCGCGCGGGTGCTCGACCAATGTTCGAGCAGCTCGGCCGCGAGCGTCGAGTCCGTGAAGAGCTGGTGGCGGGTGATGAGGCGCCTGAGGAGCTCCTCGTCCGTGCAGCCCATGTGCCAGGTGCGCGGATCGCTCGTCCTCACCTGCTCCTCGTGACTCATGACCCGTTCAAGCGCGATCATGGACGGATTGCAGTTCGCCTCGAAGCTGCCGTCGGCGTCGAAGACGAACGCGACGCCGCCCGACATGCCGGAGGCGAAGTTGCGGCCCGTGCGTCCGAGCACGACCGTCGTGCCGCCCGTCATGTACTCGCAGCCGTGGTCGCCGCAGCCCTCGATCACGGCGCTCGCGCCCGAAAGCCTCACGGCGAATCGTTCGCCGACGACGCCCGCGAAGTACGCCTCGCCGCTCGTGGCGCCGTAGAGCGTCGCATTGCCCGCGATGATGTTTTCGCTCGGCCTGCCGTGGAAGTCCGCAGGCGCCCTCACGATGATGCGCCCGCCCGAGAGGCCCTTGCCCACGTAGTCGTTCGCGTCGCCCGACAGGTCGAGCGTGAGGCCCTTCGCCGCAAAGGCCCCGAAGGACTGGCCCGCCGTGCCGTGAAGCGCGATTCTGATCGAGTCGTCGGGCAGGCCCGCTGCACCGTGCCTCTTCACGATCTCGTGCGAGATCATCGTGCCGACCGAACGGTGAGTGTTCTTCACCGCAGTCGTGATCGAGACGGTCTCGCCGCCCTCGATCGCGCAGGCGAAGCGGGGCAGGAGCGCATGGTCGAGATTCTTCTCAAGCTGATGGTCCTGAGCGAGCGTGTGGCGGATGGCGCAAGGCTCGGCGCTCGGACGGTGAAGGATGCGGGAGAGATCCACGCCCTTCGCCTTCCAGTTGTCGATGTCGTCGCGCTGCACGAGCAGGTCCGACCTGCCGATCAGGTCCTCGAAGCGGCGGATGCCGAGTTCGGCCATGATGCGACGGGCCTCTTCGGCCACGAAGAAGAAGTAGTTGATGACGGCGCCGGGCTTGCCGCGGAAGCGCTTCCTGAGTTCCGGATCCTGCGTGGCGATGCCGACGGGACATGTGTTGAGGTGGCACTGGCGCATCATCATGCAGCCTTCGACGACGAGCGGCGCTGTCGCAAAGCCGAATTCGTCCGCGCCGAGCATGGCGCCGATGACGACGTCGCGCCCCGTCTTGATCTGGCCGTCGACCTGGATCGCAACGCGGTTGCGCAGGCCGTTGACGACGAGCGTCTGCTGAGCTTCGGAGAGACCGAGCTCCCAGGCGCTGCCCGCGTGCTTCACCGACGAGAGCGGGCTTGCGCCCGTGCCGCCGTCGTGCCCCGAAATGACGATGTGGTCGGCCTTCGCCTTGGCGACGCCCGCGGCCACCGTGCCCACGCCCGTTTCGGAGACGAGCTTCACCGAGACGTCGGCCGCGCTGTTGGCGGTCTTGAGGTCGTGGATGAGCTGCGCGAGGTCCTCGATCGAGTAGATGTCGTGATGCGGAGGCGGCGAGATGAGGCCGACGCCGGGGACGGAGTACCTGAGTTCGGCGATGTATTCGGTCACCTTGTGGCCGGGAAGCTGGCCGCCTTCGCCCGGCTTGGCGCCCTGGGCCATCTTGATCTGGATCTGGTCCGCGCTCGCGAGGTACTGGGCCGTCACGCCGAAGCGCGCCGAGGCCACCTGCTTGACCTTCGAGCGCAGGCTGTCGCCCGCCTCGAGCTTCACGTCCGCGACAATCCTGTCGCTGCCGAGCACGTCGGCGAGCGTCTGGCCGGCCTTGACGGGAGAGAGGCCGGTCATCATCTCGGCCTCATAGCGCCTCGGATCCTCGCCGCCCTCGCCTGAAGTCGACTTCGCGCCGATGCGGTTCATGGCGACGGCGAGCGTGGCGTGGGCCTCGGCCGAAATGGAGCCGAGACTCATGGCGCCGGTTGCAAAGCGTCTGACGATGTCCTTCGCAGGCTCGACCTCGTCGAGCGGCACGGGCGTGCAGCCCTCGGTCCTGAACCTCAGCAGGCCGCGCAGCGTCATCTGACGGCGGCTCTGGTCGTTGATGATGTCCGCATATTCCCTGTACGAATTCCAGTTCTTCTCGCGGGAGGCCTTCTGGAGCTTGACGATCGCCTCGGGCGTCCACATGTGCTCCTCTCCGTCCGCGCGCCAGGCGTATTCGCCACCCGTGGGCAGGTCGCGGCCGGGGGCGGCGCCGATGCCGTAGGCGGCCTTGTGGAGGTTGATCGCCTCCTGCATCACCTCGAAGAGGCCGATGCCGTCGATCTGCGAGGGCGTGCCCGTGAAGTAGCGCTCGACGAAGGCCGACTGCAGGCCGATCGCCTCGAAGATCCTCGCGCCGCGGTAGCTCATCAGGGTCGAGATGCCCATCTTGGCCATCACCTTGGTGAGGCCCTTGCCCACGGCCTTGACGTAGTGGGCGACGGCCTCGTCGGGCGAGAGCCCGGCCTTGGGCGCGAGATCCTTGAGCGTCATGAGGGCCATGTAGGGATGCACCGCCTCGGCGCCGTAGCTCATGAGGAGCGCGAAGTCGTGCGTTTCAGTCGCGGAGCCCGAGCTCACCACGAGGCCCGTCGTCGTGCGCAGGCCCTCGGCGATCAGGTGCTGATGAAGGGCCGAGGTCGCCAGGAGCGCGGGAATCGCCACGCGGTCCTTCGAGACCGCCTCGTCGGAGAGGATGAGGATCGTGTGACCGAGCTTGATCGCGTCGACGGCCTGAGCGCACAGGCCCGCGAGGCAGGCCTCGACGCCCGCGCTGCCCCAGGCGGCGGGATAGGTGATGTCGATCACCTTGCTCCTCACCTTGCCCGAGGTGTAGTCGGAAATCGAGAGGAGCTTGCGCATCTCCGCGTCCGTAAGGACGGGCTGCGAGACCTCGATGCGCCTCGTCTGCTCCACGTCGTTGACGTCGAGCACGTTGGGCTTCGGACCGATGTAGCTGATGAGGCTCGTGACGAGCTCCTCGCGGATCGGATCGATCGGCGGGTTCGTCACCTGAGCAAAGAGCTGCTTGAAGTAATGGGAGAGCGGCTTGGACTTCTTCGAGAGGACCGGGAGCGAGACGTCGTTGCCCATGCTGCCCACGGGCTCCATTCCCTTTCTGGCCATCGGCACGAGAATGAGGTCGACGTCCTCCTGGGTGAGGCCGAAGACGCGTTGCAGCTCCCGGACGCGCTCGGGGCCGACGGCTTCGTCGGGCTCGGCCTTGGCGGCGCCCGCGAGGTCGGCGAGCCTCAGGTTGAGGCGGTCGACCCACTCGCGGTAGGGCTTGGCGAGGGCGAGTTGGTTCTTGATCTCGTCGTCCTCGATGATGCGCCCGCGGCCCGTGTCGATGAGGAGCATCTTGCCCGGCTCGACGCGCCACTTGCGGCGGATGCGGCTTTCGGGAATGGGCAGGACGCCCACTTCGCTCGCGAGCACGACCGTGTCGTCATCGGTGAGCACGTAACGCGCGGGCCTGAGGCCGTTGCGGTCAAGCGTCGCGCCGATCTGCACGCCGTCCGTGAAGACGATGGCGGCCGGACCGTCCCAGGCCTCCATCATCGGGGCATGATATGCGTAGAAGGCGCGCCTGTCGGGATCCATCGTCGTCGACTTCTCCCAGGCTTCGGGCACGAGCATGAGCATCGCCTGCGCGAGCGAATAGCCCGACATCACCATCAGCTCGATGGCGTTGTCAAGGCTCGCCGTGTCGGACTGGCCGTCGTAGATGATCGGGGCGAGCTTGCGGATGTCGCCGCCGAGCACGGGCGACTGCCAGACCTGCTCGCGGGCGCGCAGCCAGAAGTTGTTGCCGCGGACCGTGTTGATTTCGCCGTTGTGCGCGATGTAGCGGTACGGATGCGCAAGAGCCCAGCTCGGGAAGGTGTTGGTCGAGAATCGCTGGTGCACGACGGCGATGGCGCTCTCGACCTTTTCGTTCTGCAGGTCAAGGTAGTACTGTCCGACCTGATCGGCGAGCAGCAGGCCCTTGTAGACGACGGTGCGCGTGCTCATCGACGGCACGAAGTACTCGGAGCCGTGCGTGAGCTTCAGGGCCTGAATGCGGTGGGAGGCCGTCTTGCGGATGACGTAGAGCTTGCGCTCGAGCGCGGTCTGGACCATCACGTCGGGCCCGCGGCCGATGAAGATCTGGCGGATGACGGGCGCGCTCGCCTTCACGGTCGGACTCATCGTCATCACTTCGCAGACGGGAACGTCGCGCCAGCCGAGCACGACCTGGCCTTCGCGCCTGACCGAGCGCTCGAGCTCCTGTTCGCAGGCGGCGCGGGAGGCGGCCTCCTGCGGCAGGAAGATCATGCCGACGCCGTAGTCGCCGACTGCGGGAAGCTCAACGCCCTGCGCACGCATCTCCTCGCGGTAGAAGGTGTCCGGAATCTGAATGAGAATGCCCGCGCCGTCGCCGCAGAGCGGATCGGCGCCCACGGCGCCTCGATGGTCGAGGTTGTGCAGAATCAGCAGCGCATCTTCAATGACCTTGTGCGACGCCCTGCCCTTGATGTTGACGACGGCACCCACGCCGCACGCGTCGTGCTCGAGTTCCGAGCGATAAAGCCCTTTGAGGCCGGCTTCGCGCCTGGCCTCCTCTTTCTGTCGGGTCATAACCTGGCTCTCCAGTGTTTCTATTTTTGGGGGATTCTGTTTTCCATCCGGGAAAGGGAGCGCCCGACGGGCCGGCGGAGAGGAAACATGGAGATGTTGCATCAAAAAATCTCCGTGCGCATGCCTGCGGCACAGAGATTTTTGAAAAACCCGCAAATACGGGATGGCAAACTGCCTAGGTCGGGCAGTATGTCTTAGGAGATACCGCCTAGAAACTCACTTCGTCTATGCAAATTACCTTAGTGTATCACCAGAGGCTTTCGACAGCATTTTCGGATGCGATCGGGACCTGAAATGAAAATAACGGCGGGACGGGCGATGATCCGAAAGCGCTCCGAAAGGCCCGTCCCCTGACTCATCACCGGCCGGATTTGGCGGCGTATTTCCGGGTCGCATCCAGTGCGAACTGATTTCAGGCCTTGTTGAGGGCGGGCAGTTCCGTCTTGTCCAGATCTTTTTCGCGCAGCTCCGACCAGCAGGCGAGCCACAGGAGCTTCGCGCTAAGGCTGCCCGTCAAGGATGAAAAAGGTCCAGCGACACGGCCGCAGGAAGCACGGAGTCACCAGATGACGGTTCTTGAGCCTCCAACGGCAAAAGTGTTTTCCGTCGTCATCAGAGCTCCTACGACTTGAACACGACGGCGATGCTTTCGGAACGGCTCCCGCAAGCGTCATACGCCTCAAAAACAGCCATCCTGCTCTCCCAGCCCGCACCTGCCAGGTCCCACGGGCGAAGTCGAGCTCGCCTGAGGAGCTCCTCGGCCGTCTCCTCCGCCCGACCGCCTGCATACGGCGCGAGCAGCAGGCATTCGCCGGTCCTTTCAAGCGCCAGTGCCTTGACGACGCGGGTCCAGTCGAGTCTGCCCCACGACAGTCTCACCATCTCCATCACGAGAAGAAGTGCCTCTCGCCATCCTTCATAGGCGGAGTCGCGCGAAAGACGATCGGCGCACTCCTTGACGATGTCCGCCTCGGCGAGGCGGTCGGGATTCACCTGCGAAGGATCCTCGAGTGCCAACGCCATAAAGTCGTCGAAACGCTTCATCATGCTGCCGTCACCGTCCGTCATGAACGCGTCGGCCCAGTAGACAAGTCCGTTGCAGAGCAGAGGCTCCAGTTCCTGGCCCGTGATGTACTTCTTGTAATCATCTGCCTCAGTGTCTAGCGTCTGCCTCACGGCGGCAAGGAGAACCGCGCTCCAGACAAGTGTTCTGAAGAACGGAACACCCGCGCGCGGCATCGAGGAAAGCGTCGGAAACGTGGCCTCGCCCTGAGTACCGCCCCTTGAGTCCGACATTCTTTTCCTTGCAAGAGCACCGCCGCCGCTCATGAAGTGCCTGTAGTCGGCAGGATCATTCCAATGGGCCCAGAACGTCCAGAGCCCGCGGACAATGAGCATGGACGGAAGCAGCACGCGCACGACGGCATCGCTTCCCTGAAAGGTTCCCCACGGTCTTTCCTTGGCCAGATTCGTCCCGAGAGCCGCGTACTTTTCGAGCTCAGCCTCAGGCACAAACCTGAGGTTCAGCGACTTGACGAGGTCGACGAGCTGCATCGATGCACCACGGTTGTTTTCACCCTGGAAATACTGTGCGGCCTCAATGTCGCTTCGCAAAACGGTGGCGCTGAAAAAGACATGGTCGAGCATCCAGACGACGCGTTGCGCATCCGCTCTCACGTCAAGCTGGCCTGCACCCGCCTTCCTGTTGAGGCCGAACCTGTTGCGCAGGCGCTCTGTCATGAGCATGATGGCATCGACCGTAGCGGGACGATCGTAGCTGAACCGTGCGGCGCCTTCGGCGGCGCTTCGCAGCCTTTCGGCCTGTTCTTCTGAAAGTCCGAGGTTTGCACCGTCCGCCTGAAGGCGTTCGGCCAGCACCGAGACCACGAGAAGCATCGATGTGAGACGCTGCTGGCCGTCGTAGATCTGCATGACATTCTGGTCACGCCTGAAGCAGATCGGCCCGAAGTACCAGGGCGTCGTCGATTCTGATGACCTCATGTCGGCCACGTCGGCGAGCACGTGCTCAATGTCGGAGAGCTTCCAGCAGTACGGCCTCTGGCACGGCGGGATCTGAAACGTGAAGCCCGCAGGCGGCATTTCCGCCAATTCAGGCATTCCCGGAATTTCCGCCATGCCCTGAAGTCCGGCAAGCACCTCGCCGAGCGTCACGGCGATGGACCTTTCCCCATGTTCGGCATCAGTAGGCTCAGTCAAGGCTCCGTTCCCTTCTCAAGGCTCGGCCCGCGAAATGCAGGCCCATGAAAAAAATTATATCGACGCCGGAGCACCGACACGGCAGGAAGAAAAGCGCCCGCCGCTCAGTGCATCTCCTCGACCTTCCTCACCGCATGCGGTACCGTTCACAGCTTAATCACTGGCCTGCTTTGGCGGCGTATTTCCGTGTTGCCTCCAGTGCGAACTGGTTCCAGGCCGCGTTGAGGACGGGCAGGGCCTTCGTCATGTCCAGATCCCCTCGGCACAGCTCCGACCAGCAGGTGAGCCACAGAAGTTTCACGCTCAGGTTGCCGCCGGCTTGCTTGACGATTTCGGCCTTCTTCTGACTGCCGCAACGGGTGAGTTTGCTGTTGAGCGAGGCGTCGATGAGGGCGAGATTCCCAAAAATATCAATCTGGCGAGGTTCTTCATCGAGATGACGGGCTTCCCCGGCGAGAAGGCGGGATGCCCTGTCGTCAGCCTGCGGGACCCAGTGTTCAACCTGACCACTGAAGGTGATGCGGCTCTTTTCAATCCTGTCCCCGAGATCTTTGAAGAACTTGACCTGTGAATTGGGATCTTCGAAGAACTTGGTCGACAAATCGGCGAAGACCTTCTTCATCACATCGAAATTCTGTCTGCGGTCGCACCGGATGAGCCAGTCCGTCCAGAATAGATAACGGCGGCCGGGATAGAGCCAGTGCTCCGTCGAAGAGTTGTCCGGAAGAGGCTGCGGCTCCTCGTTCGCCATTTGAGAGGCCAGTTCCACGGAGGGGACGATCCCCTTTTCGAATGCGAGGCGGGCACCCCACGCCTTGAGACGATCGACGAGATCCTTTGCGAAGCCCTTGTTTGCGCCCGGCTTGAGAGCATGCGCAGCCTGCTTCAGCTCGTTTCTTGACGTCACGTCCTCAATCCCGCGCCCGCCGTTCTTCACGATGGCGTTGCGATAAAGCAGCACGCCGAGGACGATCCAGTATCGGCCCGTGGCGCCGCCGGATTCGGCCATAAGCGTCTCGAGAAGCTCCACGCCGACATCGCCGAGAAGCTTTGCGTTTGTCTCATTGTCGAAGGACAAGCCCTCGCTGCCCGACTTCGGACACCATTCGAGCACGAAGCGAGCGGTGACAAGCATCAGGTGCAGGAACTGCCAGGCGTTCCCACAACGTCGGGCTTCATCCTTGTCAAGAAGAGGCTTGAAGCGGAGCTGGAACTTCTCGCGCGTCAGGTAGTCGTCGACGTCCTGATTCACCAAAGCCTTCCACAGCACGCGGGCGGTGACAAGCAGCATCGTCGCATCGAGCGCCGCATGTGTCGAAGAACTACGTCCCCCCTTCCCTTCATCCGAACCAGTGCCCGCAAGCACGCGGACCTTCTGCCCGCGGGATCGCTTCAGGATGTCTGACAGCGGGCCGCCATGGGTGGTGCTCACCGCCTTGACCTCGATTTTCGAAAGATCCGGCAGGGCCTCGACGGAGTTCAGAGCGAGCGCCTTCAGGATCGCGCTCCATGTCTGATCGTAGAACTCCGCATCGTCGGGATCCATTCTCTCGACAAGCTGCGCCTTGAGAATGTCGGCGTCGGTGAGCGGCACGCCACGGACGTTGACGTTCTCGAACATCATGGCAGCCTCAATGTGCACCTCCTGATCATTCGTCTGCGCAAGAGACTCCAGCGGCACCTCAGCGAGATTGAAGAAGACGCGGTTGCGAAGCAGTTCGAGAACGCGCTCGGGATCCAGCCCCACCGAATCGTCCTTGGACATCGACAGCCTTTCCTCAAAGGCGTCTCTTACGCCGTTGGAATCAAAAACCTCTTTCCGTCCCGCCTTCTTCCACCTGCCAGGGAATGACGCTCCCTCAGGCAGATTCCTGTAGGAAAGCCACTTCGGCGGAAGCGGCGCCTTCTCGTCAGCCATCTCTTTGTCAAGATGGCTCTCAAGTACGTTCTCGAGAAGCGCGACCGTCGTCAGTCGCTGCTGCCCATCAAGAACGAAGAGTTCTTCGCCCCTGGGATCGAGCCTTGCCGTCACGATCGTGCCGAGCGAATAGCGGATCGACGAATCGAGCTTCGCGACCTCTTGAAAAGCCATGAGATCGTCGAAGAGGACTGCGGCCTCATCTCTGGTCCAGCGGTATGGACGCTGGAAGCACGGAATCACAAGACGACGGCGCTTGAGGTCCTCCAAGGTGAGGCTAACGGCAAAAGTGTTTTCCTTCATCATCAAAAACTCCTACGAATTGAACACGGCGGCGATGCTTTCGGAACGACTCCCGCAGGCCTCATACAGATCAAATACAACCATCTTGCTTGCCTTGCTCACTTGGTGCGCATGATTCTTCTTTTCCTTCTTGCTCTCCTCGTTGTCCCCGTTGTGCCCGTTCGGACCTGTCATCGACGACGGGCGATATCGGACTCGCCTGAAGAGCTCCGCAACCGTCTCCTCCGCCCGGCCGCAGGCATACGGCACGAGCAGCAGGCATTCGCCGGTCCTTTCAAGCGCAAGCGCCCTGACGATGCGGCGCCAGTCGAGCCTCTCCCACAACAGTCTCAACGTCTCCATCACGAGAAGGAGCGCTTCGCGCCATCCTTCATAGGCGGGATCGCGCGCAAGACGAGCGGCACACTCCTTGACGATGTCCGCCTCGGCGAGGAGGTCGGGATTCACCTGCGAAGGATCCTCGAGTGCCGACGCCATGAAGGCTTCGAAACGATTCGGCATGCTGCCGTCGGCGTCGGTCATGAAGGCGTCGGCCCAGTAAACAAGTCCGTTGCAGAGCAGAGGCTCGAGTTCCTGGCCCGTGATGTACTGCTGATAATCATCTGCCTCAGTGTCGAGCGTCCGCCTCACGGCAACAAGCAGAACCGCGCTCCAGACAAGTGTCCTGAAGAACGGAACACCCGTGCGCGGCATCGAGGAAAGCGTCGGAAACGTGGCCTCGCCCTGAGTACCGGCCCTTGAGTCCGAAATCCTTTTCCTTGCAAAATCGCCGCGGCCGCTGATGAAGTGCCTGTAGTCGTCGGCATCATTCGCCTCGGCCTCGAACGTCCAGAGCCCGCGGACAATGAGCATGGACGGAAGCAACACGCGCTCGACGGCATCGCTTCCCTGAAAAGTACCCCGCGTTCTTTGTTCGGCCAGATTCGTCCAGAGAGCCGCATACTTTTCGAGATCAGCCTCAGGCACAAACCTGAGGTTCAGCGACTTGACGAGGTCGACGAGCTGCATCGATGCACCACGGTTGTTTTCGCCCTGAAAATACTGTGCGGCCTCGATGTCGCTGCGCAAAACGGTGGCGCTGAAGAAGACGTGATCGAGCATCCAGACGACGCGTTTCGCATCCTCTCTCACGTCAAACTGAGCTGCCTCCGCTGTCCTGTTGACGCCGAACCTGTTGCGCAAACGCTCTGCCATGAGCATGATGGCATCAACCGTAGCGGGACGCTCGTAGCTGAACCGTGCGGCGCCTTCGGCGGCGCTTCGCAGCCTTTCGGCCTGTTCTTCTGAAAGTCCGAGGTTTGCACCGTCCGCCTGAAGGCGTTCGGCCAGCACCGAGACCACGAGAAGCATCGATGTGAGACGCTGCTGGCCGTCGTAGATCTGCATGACGTCCTTGTCACGCCTGAAGCAGATCGGCCCGAAGTACCAGAGCGTCGTCGATTCAGCGGACCTCATGTCGGCTACGTCGGCGAGCACGTGCTCAATGTCGGAGAGTTTCCAGCGATAAGGGCGCTGGCACGGCGGGATCTGAAACGTGAAGCCATCAGGCGGCATTTCCGCCAAATCAGGCATTCCCGGTATTTCCGCCATGCCATGAAGTCCGGCAAGCACCTCGCCGAGCGTCACGGCGACGGATCTTTCCTTTTGTTCTGAATCGGTCGGCTCAATCAAGGCTCCGTTTCCTTCTCAATACGGGGCCCACGCAATGCAGGCCCATGAAAAGGAAATTATACGAAGGCAAAGCAATGACACGACAGGAAGAAAGGCGCCTGCCGCTCACTGCCTCTCCTCAACCTTCCTGACCTCGTGCGGAGCCTTTCCGTCCGAAGCGTGTCTCGCTTCGTTTAGCACATGGGACTGGTGCCGCGCCTCCACGGCCTGACGAATGCCCTTTCCTTCTTTCAATGATTCAACATGCGAAGCCGGCCAGTCATCCTGATCAATCAGCACCCAAATTTCGTTGGGGAAGCTCTTCAAAAACCCCTGTTCCCAAGCCGAATTGAACAAAATTGTTCCGTTCGGTTTTTCTTTACAACGTCAAACAATGGTGTTTTTTGCCATCAAAATAGCATAATTCTATTGCGTTGGCGTTTACGATCTTGTAATCGCTATGGAAGAGTTGTTTAATGGTCAATTGAGCTTTGCAGACATTGACGCTGAAAAGTTCCTACATGTTCGTCGGGCTCATGCTGATCGCCGCGTGAATGCCATGGATCGCTTGACAGATGATGTAATCAACGAATTGATCCAACTATGCCTGCCTCACTACCACATCAAAGCCGGCGAGACGGTTCAACAAGGAAGGCCGTATACGCGCCTTGAAACGATGGTTCGGGTTCATCTGCTTCAGGTCTCTCTCAACCTGTCTGATCCAGAGATGGAGTCATATTTGGCGAGCGATATGGTGGCTCGCAACTTCTGCCGCGTGTCCAGCACTCGTCATTTCATCTCAGATTCGACGATACTGCGCTTCCGGCATTTCATTGAACAACATGGGTTGGCGCAGAAATTCCTCGAGCGCACGGTAAACCTGGCAGCAGAGGCCGGAGCCTGTTCTTTTGATATGGTGGCGACTGACGGCACCTTTATCGAAGCGCCGTCGTCAACGAAGAACAAGGCTCACGCTCGAGATGCTGAGATGGCTTCGGGCAAGAAGGCCAACACCTGGCATTTCGGGATGAAGGAGCACATTGCCGCCTGCTCTGAATCCGGGATCATCTATGGCACGGTCGCCGCACCGGCTAATGAACATGACATTACTCATCTGGGCGACCTTCTGAAGGGGCTTGAGAAGAAGGTCTTCCTTGATTCCGGCTACATCGGTTGCCACAAGCGTGCTGAAATTCAGGCGATTCCTTTCAAGGACGTGTCATGGTACATTGCTACCAGGCCGAGCGCATGGAAGAAGGAATTGTCAATCAGTGAGAACTTTGGAGGCGAACTTGGTCATAAAGGAGGATCCTCCAACATTTCAGGAGAAAAATTCTCCTGACGTGTTATTCGGTTGGAATTTCGGCTTACATTCGCTTGAAGATGAGCGACGTGTTGATGCCGCCGAAGGCGAAGTTGTTGCTCTGGACGAACTCGGTGTCGATCCTGCGCTCCTTGCCCGTGATGTAGTCGAGTTCGCCGCATTCGGGATCAATGTCGGTGAGGTTGATGGTCGGGCTGAACCAGCCTTCGCGCATCATCTCGATGGCAAGCCAGGCCTCGATCGAACCGCAGGCGCCGAGCGTGTGGCCGAAGAAGCTCTTGAGGGATGAGACGGGCGTCCTGTTGCCGAATAGCGACGCCGTGGCGTTCGACTCGGCGCAGTCGCCGCGCGAGGTGGCGGTGCCGTGGGCGGACAGATAGCCGATGTCGGAGGGCGCGAGGCCTGCGGTCCTGAGCGCCTCCTCCATGCAGATGCGCATGGTTTTGCTGTTGGGCTGCGTGATGTGGGTGGCGTCGCAGTTCGTCGCAAAGCCGACGAGTTCGGCGTAGATCCTGGCGCCGCGCGCGCGGGCGTGCTCGAACTCCTCGAGCACGAGCGTGCAGGCGCCTTCGCCGATCACGAGGCCGTCACGGTTGGCGTCGAAGGGACGCGGCGTGAGCTCGGGCTCGTCGTTGCGGGTGCTGGCGGCAAAGAGCGTGTCGAAGACCGCGACCTCGGAGGGGCAGAGCTCTTCGGCGCCGCCCGCCACCATGACGTCCTGATAGCCGTGGCGGATGGCCTCCCAGGCGTAGCCGATCGCCTGGGAGCCCGACGTGCAGGCGCTCGGCGTCGGGATGACGCGGCCGGTGATGCCGAAGAAGAGGCCCGTGTTGACGGCCGTGGTGTGCGGCATCATCTGCACGTAGGTCGTGGCGGTGATGCCGCGCGTATTGCGGTTGACGATCATCTCGCCGAAGTCGGCCACGGCGCGGGTGCTGCCCGTGCAGGAGCCGTAGGCGATGCCGGTGCGGCCGCTCTTGATGACGGGATCGTCGATGAGGCCCGCCTGTTCGAGGGCGAGTTCGGTCGCGCGGGTCGAAAGAAGCGAGACGCGGCCCATCGAGCGGATGCGCTTGCGCGTGTAGTGCTCGGGCAGCGTGAAGTCGAGGACGGGCGCGCCGAGCCTGGCGTTGAGGCCCTCGATGTCGTCCCATTCGTGCATGCGGCGCACCGCGTTCCTGTGGGCGAGAAGACCCGCCTTGACCGTTTCCCAGTTCTGGCCGAGCGACGTGACGCCGCCCATGCCGGTGACTACGACTCTGCGCATCAGATCATGCCTCCGTTGACGTTGATGACTTGGCGCGTGATGTAGGACGCACGCTCGTCCATGAGGAAGCCGACGACGGCCGCCACCTCCTCCGGGGTGCCGATGCGCTGCATCGGAATCATCGCCATCGCGTGCTCGCGGGCGATTTCGTTCATGTCGACCATGCCCGTGTCGATGAGGCCGGGCGCGACGCAGTTGACCGTGATGCGGCGCTTGGCGAGCTCGACGGCAAGCGCCTTCGAGGCGCCGATGAGACCCGCCTTGGCGGCGCTGTAGTTGGTCTGGCCGCGGTTACCCGTGACGCCCGAAACCGACGACATCGTGACGATGCGGCCGCCCTTGCGGGCCCTGACCATCGGCATGACGACCGGATGGATGACGTTGTAGAAGCCGTTGAGGTCGACGTCGATCACGCGCTTCCAGTCCTCCTCCTCAAGTGCGGGGAAGGCGTTGTCGCAGGTGACGCCTGCGTTGAGGACGACGCCCCAGTAGGCGCCGTTGGCCGCGATGTCGGCCTCGATCGCCGTGCGGGCGGCCTCAGTCGAGCCCACGTCGAAGAAGAGCGTGCGGACCTCTGCACCCGCCTCTTCGCAGAGGCGGACGGTCTCGTCCATCTCGGCGGACGGCCTTCGGCTGTTGAGAACGAGCGTGTGCCCCGTGCGGGCGAGCTCGACCGCGCACGCGCGTCCGATGCCGCGCGAGGCGCCTGTGATGAGAACGGTTTTCTTGTAGTCGGTCATGATCCGTTTTTGAATTGACTTTCAGTATGAGGGTGAATTATGCCGTCAGACGGCGAGAAGCGAGTCGATTTCGCTCTCAAGCGGCTGGAAGACGGTGAGGCGTCCCGAAGCGACGGCTTCGCCGTTGCACGAGACCGTGCCCTCGAAGACCGCGAGACGGTCGTCGAGCATCATCTTCGACATAGTGCAGACAAGAGTGCCCTCGCCTCTCCTGACGCAGCGCTCGATCCTGATGCCGCGCACCGAAAGCAGAAGCCCCGCGTCGGCCTTCCTGTCGCCCACGGGCACGACGGTAAGATCGTCGTGCACGTGCGACCAGATGCCGATCGTCTGGGCCATCACCTCGAGGAAGAAGGCTTCGGGCAGCTCTCCATCGGGACGCCAGTGGGTGGCGAAGACGCCGTCGGGGTCCAGATCCGCCTCGGTCGTGACATCCGCCTCGCCCACGCTGACGACGCGGGTGATGACGCACATGGGCTTCCTGTGCGGGAGATAGCTTTCCGGATCAAGAAATTCGGTTTGGGTGGTTTCAGACATGGATTCGTGCCGTTCAGGAAGTCGGTTCGAAGATGAGGGCCGTGTTGCTGCCGCCGAAGGCGAGGTTCATGCTCATGACGGGGCCGGGCGCAATGAGCGTGGGTTCGCGCAACACGCCCGAGAGCGGAAGCGTCTCGTCGGGCGTCTGGCCTTCGGAGAACTGGGCGGGGAGCTTCAGGCCCCCGTGCATCAGTCCGAGCACGAGCAGCCCTGCGTCGGTGACGCCTGCGGCGCCGAGCGTATGGCCCGTATAGGTCTTGGTGGACGACATGGCGGTGCGCCCGCCGAAGACGCGGTTCATGGCGGCAAGCTCGGAGGCGTCGTTCTGCCCCGTGCCAGTGCCGTGAAGATTCACGTAGACGATGTCGTCGGGCGTGAGGCCCGCACGCGAGAGCGCGCCGCGCACGGCCGCCTCGGCGCCCCTGCCCTCGGGTTCGGGGCTCGACATGTGGTGGCCGTCGGAACTCTCGCCCCAGCCCGAAAGCTTCACGGCCGAGGGACGGCGGGTGAGAAGCATCAGGCCTGCGCCCTCGCCGATCGTGATGCCGGGACGATGGTCCGTCAGGGGACGCGTGCGCTCGCCCGCGAGCACGCCCAGGGCGTGAAAGCCGTTCAGGGGCATGTCGGCGAAGGTGTCGGCTCCGCCCGCAATGACGGCGTCGGCCAGCCCCGCCTCAAGAAGGCGGGCTGCGCTGATGATGGCGCGGGCCGAGCTCGTGCAGGCCGTCGCGATCGTGTAGGCGGGGCCCTTCGCACCCACAAATGATGCGAAATCGCGCGAAGGATCGCCCATTTCCTGCCATTCGCCTGCAAAAGGCGGCATTTCCGAGCCGAACTTTCGTGCCTTCCACCAGTCGGAAAATTCCTGGGAGCCCGAGGTGCTCGTGCCGAGTACGACGGCGATGCGCTCGTCCTCAAAGTCCTTGAGGCGGCTTTCGAACTCGGTCTTCCGGAGGTTCCAGCAGGCCCTGAGGAGCCTGTTGTTGCGCGAGGACGGCGGATTCGTGTCGGGAAGATCGATCGTCACGCGGCCGAACGGAGCCTCGAACCCGTCGACGGTGCGCACGAGGGGTCCCTCCATGCCGGGCGCGCGGCCTTCGGCCAGATTGGCAAGAATGGCGTCGTCTTCGCCGAGTGCGTTGACGAGCGACAGGGCTTCAACATAAACCGTCACTGGGCTTTCTCCTCGTCGGGGCCGGGCTTGTCGGCGGTGGAATCGGGAACGGCGGGATCCTCGAGATAGCGAAAGGCGATCGAATACCCGAAGGCCTCGTGCCTGAGGCTCGCGAGCCTGGGGCCGCGGGGCCCGTCGGCATACGTGAAGCGCTCGATTTCGGCGCCGTCGCCGTCGACGAGCGTTCTCGATTTTTCCTCAATCCTGAGATGATAACCCGAAGGAAGCGTCGTCCACGCTTCGGCGGGGAGCGTGCCCATCAGAATGTCGGCGACGATCTGCTCTGCGCGAAGCTCCTTGGGGAGCGGCACGTAGTTCGTCGACACGAGCATGGTGCCGTCGTAGGTGACGCTCATGAGGGCCATGCCCGTGAGGGTCATCACGTCGAGCGACATCAGGCCGCCGCGGCAGGCCCTGACCGTGAGAAGGCGCTCGGTGCGCCCGTCGCGGACCGCCGTGAGAATGGCGTTTTCGGTCATGTCGGCGCCGCAGGGACTGTCGGGCAGCGCGGCGCGCACGCCGGGCTTGACCCAGAAGAAGAGTTCAGGCGACTCGGGCTCCGTGGCGCAGCCCGTGAGCATGAGCGCGGCGGCCAGCGCCGCAAGGCCCCTGAAAGAAGCGGACGTCATCGTGGACGCTCCTCCCTGTATGTGTTCCGTCTTGTGATGAGGCGCGTGGCGGGCGCAAGCAGGAAGGCGAAAAGAACGCCCGCCGAAAGCACCAGGCCGAAGCTTCGCACGGCCGGCGTCTCGCTCAGCACCAGAATGCCGAGCGAAAGAAGCGTGCTTCCAAGCGCAACCGCCATCGCATGAAGGACGTGGTCCCGCGGCTCGTCCGCGGATCCCGCGCCTTCCTCCGAATGAAAGAAGATCGTGTAGTCGACGCCGATCCCCATGACGAGGATGAGCGCGAAGAGACTGAAGAGATTGACGGGCGTGCCCGTGATGCCCGCAGCGGCAAGGCCCGCAAGCAGGCCGCCCGCGACGGGCAGCGACGCGACGAGCCCGAGCCTTGCGCCAAAGAGCTTCACGAGCATGAGTCCGAGCACGGCGAGTCCTGCGGCGATGAGCCCCGTGAGGCCGAGGCGGAAGGCCGAAAAGAGTTCCCCGAAGTCGGCGCGGCGGTTGAGCCAGTAAACGCCGTCGATCCCGGCCGCAGCTGCAGCGGCAGCCTCGGCCGCATTCTTTCCGGCCGAGAGCGTCACGGGCACGAGGATCACGACGCCCTCGGACGTGCGGGCAACGAGCGAGCGGTAGTTGTCGCCCAACGGGCCCGCCAGCCATGACGCAAGCTTCACGGTCCCGTAGGGCGTGCAGCCGGATCCCTCACAGGGCGGCGCGAGCTTTGCCGTCATCGAGGGCTCAGCAGCCTTCATCGCGGCAAGGGCCTTTTCCTGCACGTCAAGGCTTCTGAGGGGCACCATCACGGGACGCGAAATAAAGCCCTCTTTTTCCAGTTCATGAAGCTTCGGTCGCAAGAGCTCAAGCGTTTGCACCGCCTCGTCGGGGGTTTTGCCCGTGGCGGCGAACCACGTCTGGGAAAAGCCGATGCCGAGAAGCGAGGAGATCACCTTCTCTTCTGCGGCAAGTCTGACGGGCGGCGTCTGCAGGGCCGAGAGGTCGTCGTTGACGCTAAGGCGCGCGACGCCAAAGACCGATACGCAGGCAAAGAGGACGAGGAAGGCCTTCGTCCAGAGGCGCCCTTGCGTCCATGCGTCCGCGTAGGCCGAAAGCAGGCTTCGGGCGGGCAGAGGACGGACGGGGAAGCCTTTGACGAGGAACGGGAACCAGGCGACGACCGTGAGCCAGGCGCCCGCGAGTCCGCAGACCGCAAAGAGCGCGAGCTGCCTGAGGCCGGGGAAAGGCGCGGCGAGCATGAGCGCATAGGCCGTGACCGTGGTGAGGAGCGCGTGCAGGAGCGAGGGCCTCAGGTGCACAAGCGTGCCTGCGGGCGTTTCGATCCCGCCCGCCCAGCGGCGGCGCATCAGATAGTAGGTCGTGTAGTCGGCCGAGATGCCGATGAGGCTCAGGCACATGACGAGCGTGACGGCATGGAGCGACCCGAAGACCGCCAGCGTGGCGGCCGTGCCGCAGAGCGCGCCCGCCGAGACGGAAAGCAGGCAGAGGAGGACGGGCCTGAAGCTTCGGAAGGCGACGAAGATGAAGACGGCGAGGAGGACGCAGGAGAGCGAACCGAGACGCTTCATGTCGCCCTCGGCCTGAGAGGCCGCGTGATGGCTGTAGTAGAGAACACCCTGCCCTGCGATGGCGGCGTCGGGACGTTCGGACAGAACGGCCCTGCGGATGTCGGCCTCGGCGGCGATCCAGGCCTTGAGCCCGTCGCCCGAGAGCGCGGACACGGGCACGCGGCCCGTCAGCAGGCGCCAGGAGCGCCCGTCGGAATCCTTTGCGGTGATCCAGCCGTCGTCGAGCGTCGGCATGCCCCTGCCCTGAGACATCATGACCGAACGGAGAAGAAGCCACGGATCCGCACGCCACTCGTCGCCGGTGACGCCTGCGACGGGACTGTAGAGCTGGCCGAGCATCCACCTCAGGTGACCCTTTGCCTTGTCCCCGAGAAGTCCCGAGACGGTCTTCTCGTCGAGCAGTCCGAGGACGTCCCGCCTCATGGCCTCAAGCCAGATCCTGCGGTCCGCTTCGTCCATGCGGCCCGAAAGCGACGTGACGAGCTCGCGCTCCCAGAGGCTTCGGACGAATTCGTCCGCGGCGCCGGGGTTCGATGCGTCCTCGCGGACGGCCCAGATCACGCGGTCGGCGATGCCGCGCGTGGCGGCCTGAGCAAGTTCTCCCGTCCTTACGTCGGCGGAAGAGGACGGCAGCAGATCAAGAATGTCGGTCGAAAGGGCGCCCTTCGGAAAGCCGATGACGGTGAGCGCAAGAATGAGAAGGATGCACGCGGCCCAAACCAGCGCAGGCAAGGTGCCTGCGGGTTGCGTGAGCCTGTCGATGAACCGCGTCCTCCTGCTCATGATCCTCTGGTTATTGTTCGGTTTTCTTCACGTCGTCCGTGACCGCGGGCTTCGCCTCTTCGGACGCCGCCTCGGCAGGTGCATCAGCCGGTGCATCGGACGCAGGAACGTCCTTCACGGAAGGTTCGCTCACGACGGCTGCCTGAACTTCGGTGGTGCGTTCCTCTTCGACGGCGCTCTCGGGCTGTACGACTTCGGGCTGTATGTCGACAGGCGCTGCAGCGGGCGCGGCGGATTCGGCCTGAACGGGCTGAGCGGCCTCGGCAGTCTCAGCCTTTTCAGCAGCTTCTGCAGTTTGAGCGGCTTCAGCGGCAGCGGCGCCTGCGGCTCCGGCAGCGGCGGACTTGCCGAAGGACGGCATCCACTTCTTGTAGTCAACGCCCTTGATCTTGTCCATCTTGTCCTTGAGGTTGAGATTTTCGATGCGGCCCTTGACGTCGAGCCTTTCAATCCTGCCCTTGACGTCGAGGTTCTCGATCCTCTCCTTGACGTTGAGGTTGTCGAGCTTCTCCTTGACGTTGAGGTCCGCGATCTTTTCCTTCACCTTGAGATCCGCAATCCTCTGCTTGACGCGAAGGCCGACGATCTTGTCCTTCATGCCGGAGAAGAAGGAGGGCTTTTGAGCCTCGGGAACGGCGGACGCATCGAACGCGGCGTCTGCGGCTTCACCACCCTCGGCAGCCTGAGTGGCCTGGGCGGCCTTGACGGCGGCCTTCGCCCTCGCCTTTTCCTCGCGGCGCTTCGCCATCTTCTCCCTGATGCCGTCGAAGATCGAACGGCGGGAGGTGTTTCGGGCCGCATGCCGGGCGGCGCTCGCGGCGGCTTCGGCGCGGGCCTGCGCGATGATGGCGGCGCCTTCGTCCTCGTCGATGTCGTTCGTCGCCTCGCCTCGTGCGACCGCCTTTTCGTGGCGAACCTGAGCGCCGATGCCGAAGACGTCGGCCACGGCCTCACCGAGGCTTTCGGAGGCGATCTGGGTGTCGTTGAGGATGCGGGTGTGTTCGTCGGACGGCACAGCCCTGAGGTTTTCGGGGCTGGCGACGCGCACGATGATGCGGCAGTCATGCTTGAGTTCGCGCGCGGCCGCAAAGACGGTCTTGTTGAGGACCATGTCGGAGGACGGCAGCACGAGGACCTCGGCATCGACGAGATGGCCCTGGACGAGGAGCGCGGGGTCGGACGGATTGCCGACGATGGCCGAACCATGCTTGTAGGAGTCGACGACCGCGGCGGTCGTGTCGCTCATCACGAAGCAGGTGAAGTCGATGCCGCGGGCCTCGAGCCTCGGCAGGAGCGCGAGTACGACCTCGTTGACGCCCGCGATGAGCACGTGCCCCTTGATGGTCTTGGGCTCGACGGAGGCGAGCGGCGAGACGCGTTCGGCCATGCGCGCAAAGAACGGACGGCGGGAGACGAGGAGCTTCCTCACGTGCGGGATGGCAGTGAACATCAGCGGATTGAGCGCGATCGTCAGAATCGAGGCTGCCACGACGATGCTCATCGTGCCCGGCGTCGCGATCCCGAGCGCAATGCCCTGGCCGCAGAGAATGAAGGAGAATTCACCGAGCTGCGAGACGCAGGCGCCCATGACGAGGGCCGTGTCGAGCGGCCAGCCCAGAAGCAGCACGAGCGCGGCCGTCACGCTGCTCGTGATGCACATGATGATGAGCATCACGGCGATCACGGCCCAGGGTTCGTTCACGAAGACGTACGGGTCGAGCATGAGGCCCACGGAGATGAAGAACAGCACCGAAAACGCGTCCTGCAACGGCAGGCAGTTGCGGGCCGCACGGTGCGCAAAGCTAGACTCGCGCATCACCATGCCAGCGAAGAAGGCGCCCAGAGCGTAGCTCACGTTGAAGATCGCACCCGCGCCGTAGGCGATCCCGATGGCGATCGCAAGCACGCAGAGCGTGAAGAGCTCGCGGGAACCCGAGAGCGCCACGCGCTGGAGAATCCACGGGAAGAGACGCTTGCCGACGATGAGCATGCCGGCCACGAACACCGCGACGCCGAGCAGCGTCTTGGAGAGCGAGATGACGATGAGCCTCGGATCAACGGGCCCCTCGCCCTGCGTCACCTGCGCGACGAGCGGCAGGCACACCATGATGAAGACGGTGACGAGGTCCTGCACGACGAGCCAGCCGATGGCGACCTGGCCGCTCGGCGTGACGGAAAGCTTGTGAAGCTCAAGGGCCTTCATCACGACGACGGTCGATGCACAGGAGAGCGTCATGCCGAAGACGATCGCATTGGGAAGCGCCCAGTCCCAGGCAAGGAGCGCGACGGCCGTGCCGGCGGCGCCCGATGCGGCCATCTGCAGCATCGCGCCCGTGACGGCCACGCCCTTGACCTTCACGAGGTCGGCGACCGAGAAATGCAGGCCCACGCCGAACATCAGGAGCATCACGCCGATTTCGGCGAACTGCTCCGTGACGACGCGGTCGACGTTGGGAAGGAGCGGGAAGAGGCCCACGGACACGCCCGCGATGATGTAGCCCACAAGCGTGGGGGTCTTCAGGAAGCGCTCTGCAAGCCACCCGAAAACAAGCGCAAGCCCGAAGCCCGTCACGAGCGTGGTGATGATGGAAAACTGATCGGTCAAGGCCGCTTCTCCTCTGGTCTGTCCAGTCTGGTCCGTTCCTCTCCGTTCCGTTCCGTTCCGCTGCGCGGGGCGGGCACTTTGCACGGAGGGAAAGCGTTTAAGTCTACTCTTCCAACGGGCACTCCGCCTCAGCGTCGTCCCGAAGCGACTCAGCAGGTTCGAAAGCTTGAAGCTTGAAAAGCCTCGTCGCTTCGACGATATCGAATTCAGGCCCCTTTCACGATCCTCACGTTGGAGAGAATCATGTCGGTCACGTTGTCGTTAGAAGGAGACATTCTGATCGACTCAACGTATTCCGAGCCCTTCAGCGTCACGGTGCCGAGAATGCGACCGAGAGCCTCGTCGCGGGCCCTGAGCGTGATCGTCCAAGCGTCGGCGGGCTTTTCGCCGCCCACGAGCGTGAAGTCGAAGGCGTCCCGCAGCGCGGCCGCGTCGAGCCTCATCACGGACGTGAGAAGACGTGCGGCGGAAAGAACGGCGGGATGGGTTTCGGCCTTCATCACTTCGGGCGCCTCGTCCTCGTAGCGGATCGTGAAGACGCCGTCTTTGAGCGAGACCGTCTGTACGAAAGGCGTCTTCTGGACCCAGGAGAAGGCTCCGTCACCCGTGAGCGACAGCGTGCCCGTGCTCGTGAGCGTGCGGCCCGCGGCGCCTAGGGTGCGCTTCTGCGTGAAGTCGGCCTCAAGCGAAGTGAAGTCGTTGAGACGCTTCGCGAGCGCCTCAAGCCTTGCGGCGTCCTGCGTCTCAGCGGCGCCTGCGGTCTTGAACCAGATGAAGGTGAGGACCAGTGCCGCAATGAAGAAGACGGCGAATTTCTTGATAAAGCGGATCACCTGCGATCCTCCTCATGCCAGAAGTCGTAGAAGTTGAACCATTGGGCGGGATGCTCGAGCGCCTCGGCCTCAAGCCTCTGCGCCCAGAGAGAGGCCAGGCGCGAAAGTTCGGCCTCGCGGCCGCGCCTCGGGAGCTTCACCTCATCCGCAAAAGGCTCGCACTTGATGAGAATGCGGTTCCCTTCCCTCACGGCAAAGAGCGTGACCACGCCGCACTTCAGGAGCGACGCGAGGATGAAGGGACCGGCGGGAAACGGCGCCTCACGGCCGAGAAAGTCCGCCGTGACGGACCGGTCGCCGCGCGTGAGCGCATCGTTGGGCGTGCGGTCGGCCGCGATTGCGACCCATTCGCCGCGCTCGATGGCATCCTGGAGCATCGAGGCGGTCTCGACGCCGAGACGGTCGACGGCGATCACGTGGCGCGAGGCATCGGGGGCAACGGCCTCGAGCATCGCCTTGAACCTCGGCGCATGACGGTCGAATATCAGCGCCCAGACGGGCACGGCCCTGTCGTGCTGGGCGAGCGCACGAGTCGCCTCGGCTACGCCCAGATGCGAGACGAGCACGAGCCTGCCCCTGCCGTCGGGCGTGGGCTCGCAGAGAAGCCTGCGGCTTTCCTCGTCGGCGAAGTCGACGTCGCGCGCGAGCTTCAGGTCGCCCGCCCATGCGGCAAGACGGTCGAGCATGCTCGTGGCGAAGGCTCTGAAGTGGGCGTGCCCCGAGACGGGGCGAAGCACAAGACCGAGCGCCTCCCTGCGCTCGGCGACGCGCTCGAGAAAACGGTCGCTCGCCTCACGGGCACGCGTCCCCGTGAGCCTGAAGATGAAAGCAACGGGAGTTCCGATGAGCGCAAAGAGAGGCCTGCCCCCGATCCTGTAGAGAAGCCACAGCAGCCTGAGCCCCCACATGCCGCGACGTTCGGGCGTGGTGCTCCAATGCTCCCCGCCTTCCCTGCCTTCCTTCGATTCGGCTTCGGTCATCTCTTCTCCTCAGACGGGTTCGCGGCGGAAAAGCCTGCGGATGCGGGCGGGCCACCAGAGCGGGCTTTCGATGAAGAGGCGCGCGTGCATCTTCGAGATGCGCACGTTGTCCTCCCACATGCGGAAGTTGGACCTGCCGCCCTCGGGATAGATCACGCGGCTGCGGATGAAGCGCACGGGCAGGCTCCGCCAGTAGAGGCGGACCATGATTTCGGTATCGAAGTCCATGAAAAGGCCCACGGGACGGCTTTTTATCACGGCAAGCGTGTCGGCGACGGGATAGACGCGGTAGCCGCACATGCTGTCGACGATCTCGAAGCTGAGCGTTTCGATCCAGACCCAGACGTGCGTGACGTAGCGGCCGATCAGGCGCTTCTTCGGAACGGACTCGTCGTATTCGGGACGCGCCGACCAGAGGACGCCGGGATGCCTGCGGGCGGACTCGAGGAGCGCGGGGGCGTCCGCGAGGTCGTGCTGGCCGTCGGAGTCGACCTGAAGCGCATGCGTATAGCCCTCGGAGACCGCATGTTCGAGCCCCGTCAGAAACGCCCCGCCCTTGCCTCGGTTGACCTCGTGGCGCAGAAGCGTCATCTCGGGATGCAGGGCGGCAAGCCTGTCAAGCTCGCGCGCACTCTCGGCATCACTTGCGTCGTCGACGACGATGACAGGAAGCTTCAAGGGCGCAAGGCCCTCAAGCACGCCCCCGAGGGTGAGCCCGTGGTTGCGGCTCGGAATGATGACGACGGGACGAAAGTCTGACATGACGCCGTCCGTCACCTGAAAATGAACGCAATGCGTCCGCGGCTTGCGGGCACGGCCTCGCCGTCCTTCTCCTTTTCAAGGGAGAACGACGCGCCGAGACCGTCCTCGGCGGGCTTGAAGGCAAGCTTCACGAGGAGCGCGTCACCCGGACGCAGGGGCACCGTGAACTTCATCTGGGGAATGGAGGCGATGCGCAGGGGCCTCCCGGCCCATTCGGCTGCCAGCGTCTCGACGAGGTTGAGCTGCACGACGCCGGGCAGAATGGCCAGACACGGAAAGTGCCCGTCGAAGACGGACATGCCCTCGCTCAGCACGAGGCGGGCCTCGATCGAGGATTCGGTTCGGGAGAGCACCTCCAGGGCGCCCTTCAGTTCGTCAGCCATGTGTTGTCTCCTTGTGTTCGAAGAGTTCGGCAAGCATCGGCACGACCACCTTGCCCTGAGCGTCCGTCGGCCAGTCGGCGACGTGGCGCCAGAGGCGCGGACGAGCGAGCGGATCGAGCCTCCCGGCGAGCGCCGCCGTCGTCTCGATGCGGTTGGGACAGCGCCCCCGCCAGCCCGGCGACGTGCGCTCGCAGACGACGGCGCCGATCACGGTGCGGCCCGCCTGCTTCACGGAAAGCGCTCGAATCTCAAGCCCCAGAGCTTCCTTCACCACGCGTTCGATTTCGATGAGCGAGAGTCGGATCTCACCGATCTTGACGATGCGGTCGCGACGGCCGAGCAGCCTGAAGACCTTGTCGGAGGACATCTCCAGACGGTCGTCGAGCAGGATGCTGCCTTGGGGAAGAAGCGGCGAGGCAAGCCTCCAGCCCTGCTCCGTCTCCTCAAGTCCGCCCTCGTCGATGAGCGTCCAGGCGGGATTCATGCGTCCCGCGTCGTGCCTTCTCGAGGCGACGACGCCCGTTTCGGTGCTGCCGTAGATTTCGTGCACGGCGACGCCCGTCCAGGCGTGCATGCGAGAGAGCGCCTCGTCGTCGAGCACGCCCGCGGCCGTCAGGCAGAAGGCGATGCGGGGGCGTTCGAGCGCCGTGTCGAGCATCCTCATGAAGGTGGGCGTCGTCACGAGCGCGACGGGACGGTCGAATTCGAGAAGCTGTTCCTGATAGACCGTGCGGGCGTCGGCGACGGGCGTGCCCGTCGTCATCGCCATCCAGACGGCGAAGGTGAGGCCGTAGAGATGCCTCGGATCCACCGTGGCGGCGATCACGGCGCCCTCGAGATGACGGCCGAAAAGCCTTTGCGTGATCACGGCCTCGCGGCTCATGAGGCCGACGGTCTTTTCAATGCGCTTGGGCGTGCCCGAAGAGCCCGACGTGAAGAGTACGAGCGGCCTTTCCGCCTCGGGCGCCCTGAGTTCGGAAGCCGGGCACGGATTCTCGGCGAAGTCCGCGACGAGAGCGGGCTTCGGGAACGACCTATGCGACTCCGTCGTGAGGACGGCGTCGTATTCGTCTGCGAGCGTCTCGTGCATGGCGCCGCGGCCCGCAAAGAGCACGGGCACGCAGTCCCTCCAGAGGACGGCCGAGAGGAGCACCGCGAAGTTGTGCGGCGCATCGGCGTCAACGGCGATGCGCGAGCCCGCAGGCATGTCTGCGAGTGCGGCGGCAGCGGCCGAGACCCTGCGCGCCAGTTCGGCGCGGGTCGTCACGGCGCCGTCCGCATGGACTGCGGCGGGCGCCTCTGGCCGGCCTTCGAGCCAGCCTGCGACGGGAGAACACTCGGCTTCAGACATGCTTGACAAGCTTCCTGTAGAGATATTCGCCGCCCATGAGGCAGCCGATGGCGACGTAGCTCAGGCCCCCGTTCCAGAGGGCCCAGAGCGTCAGGTCGTCCGCGAGGATCGTTGCGACGGCGATGCTGCCGTTGACGACGAAGAAGCCGCACCAGACGGCCGTCACGCGTCGCGTGTAGGCGACGCCTTCGGGCGGCAGGGGCTTGCCGCGCAGGCCGAGGCGCGCCAGACGCTCGACGACGGGCATGCCCGAAAAGAGCGAGGCGCCGAAGACGGAGAGGAGCGAGGCGTTGACGAGGACGGGATACCAGAGCATCCAGTCGGCCTCGTCGAGAAGGGCCGCCAGGCCCACGAGCACGAGGCCCGCAGCCGAAAGAAGGCGGCCGCTGCGGGCGGTCTCGCCGCGCCCCGCAAAGGCGAGCGCGAGCCTCACGCCGAGCACGCAGGCGGTGCCCGCCAGCAGCAGCGTCATCAGGCCGTTCGTCACGGCGTAAAGGACGAAAAACGGCCAGACCGCCATGACGGCGGCCGTGACCGCATTGAGAATCGTGCCCGTCATCAGGCGCGCCGCTTACTTGGCGGCTTCGCCGTTCTGCTGCGAGAAGTCGTAGATGACGTCGACGACGTCGCCCACCGTGCGCACGGACTTGAAGGCCTCGGGCTTGATGCGCTTGCCGATCATGTTCTGCAGGTGCACGATCATGTCGACGGCGTCGATGCTGTCAAGGTCGAGGTCCTCGACGAGGCGGCTTTCGCGGGTGACGCCTTCGGTGTCAACCTCGAAGAGATCGCCCATCACGCGGACGATTTCGTCAAACAGTTCTTCCTTGGTGTAGGTCTTCTCCATTTCTTACTTCTCCTCGGTGCGGTTTTCGCGGATGAAGGCGGCCAGCGAGGCGACGCTGCGGAAGTGTGCGCGCACCTCCTCCGTTTCGCCCGAGAGCGAGACGCCGAAACGCTTCTTGACGGCAAGGCCGAGCTCGAGGGCGTCGATGGAGTCCAGACCAAGGCCTTCGCCAAAGAGCGGAGCGTCCGTCTCGATGTCTTCAGGGGTCATGTCTTCAAGGTTGAGGGCCTCGATGATGAGGGCCTTGACTTCGTTTTCCAGATTGTTCATCAGTTCTTCATCCGTTGAATGAGGGATTGGTTCGCAAGCGCCGTCGCTTTCTGCGCAGCGCGTCAATTCTGCCGGCGGCCGCGCGCCTTTCCTTCGATCTCGTCCTCGCGGCCCGCGGCCTTGAGGAGTTCGCGGCGCATCGCCTCGGTGAGCCTGCGGCTCGCCAGTGAGTAGCCGTCCTCGCCTTCCCTCAGGTAGTCCTTCGGATCGATCATGCCCTCGAAGGTCAGGCGGATCGACGGGCGAACGGCGGGAATCTCGTACCACTGCGTGTCCTTGTTGAGCCACGCGTGGGAGCTCCTGATGTGCACGACGGCGAGCCTGCATCCCGTGCGCAGGGCCGCATGGGCGACGCCGCGCTTCAACTTCATCGGGACGCCCGCGCGCGTGCGCGTGCCCTCGGGGAAGATCAGGATGTTCTCGCCGGCCTCAAGCCTGCGGGTGATCTCCTCAAGCGTTTCCAGAGAGCCGTCGTTTGACATGTAGTCGGCCGCACGGATCACATGCTTGAGGAAGAAATTATGCCTGAGCGACGCCTTCACGAGACAGTCCATCTCGGGGAGCATCGAGGCCGTGAGGACGTAGTCGAGAATCGTCGGATGGTTGGCGACGATGATCGTTCCCCTGAGGGAGCGCATCTGTGCGAGGGACTCGCGCTCAACCGTCATGACGGCAAGCCGGTTCATCGTGCGCGCAAAGAAGTCGAAGCTCCTCGCGATCATCGCGCGGGCCTTGAGGCGGCGCGCCACGGGATCTCCGACCGTGAGCCTCAGATAGGGAAAGTACGTCATCGAGAGGCCCAGGCCCCCGAGTCCGAAGATCACCCAGCAGAGCCCCGTCTTGAGACGGCGCCACTCGAAGGCGAGCCTGCCTTCGGTGCGTTCGGCCTTTTCCTGCGTCACGGCGGCCTCCATCACGCACGCTCCCACTCGAAGCGGGTGGCGGCGCCCGACGTGACGAACGCGGACCTTTCAGACGCAAGGCCTGCGGCGAGCTGGAGAGAAGCGGGAAGCACGGGCTCGGCCTGCTTCAGGGAACGCGGCGTCATCGTGACGCCCGCGCCTTTCTTCAGGAGCCAGGCGGTGGCGTAGAGCGCATCGCAGGGGCGCGACTCGAACGCATCAAGAAGCGCCCCGGGCTGACAGTCGTCGAAGTCAACGACGGCCACGCAGTCCATGCCGTCTGCGAGCATGCCCGCCGCCTCGACGAGCGCCATGTGAAAGCTTTCGGCGCCTGCGGCGACGCTCGAGGCGGGCGCGTGCACCCGTCCCTCGATCGTGGACATGCCTGCGGCGGCGTTGTGGACCGACATCATGAAGTCCGTGGGCGACGGCGGCTCGCCCGCCGAAATCGCGTCGAGGATCTTCACGCCCCTCACGGTCTCGCCGTGGCGGCTCGAGAAGATCCAGGCCTTCGCCTCGCCCGCGCCCTCAAGTGCAAGGGCTGCCTCGCAGGCAAGCCTTGCGCCCGGACTCATGCGGCGCGCCTTCATCATCGGAAGCCGCTTCGTGAAGGCGAGCGGCGCGTCGGGAAGCCCCTCGGGCATGCCGGGGAGCGCAGCCTGCGCCCATGCGCGGAGGTCCTCGCCGGAGGAGAGCCCCTGCGCGAGCACCACGTGGGAGGCAATGTCGAAGTCCGTCATCATCAGGCCTTCTTCTTGCGGCAGACGAGGAGCGTGTGCTCCATGCCGAGGCCGTCGTGGACGCGTTCGATCTCGAAGCCCGCGGCCTCGACGAACACCTCGAACTCGTCGTAGGGATAGAAGCGGCTCGTGCCGTTGGCGAGCGCCGTGAAGTAGAGCGACATCGCCGCAAGGCAGGCGTCGGCCACGGGGAACGGCTGACGGCCGATGAGCGGCTCAAGAATATAGAGGACCGCATCGTCCTCCATCGCGGCATGCGCCTTCTTCAGAATGGAGACGATCTGCGACGGGGAGAAGCAGTCGAGGAACTGGCTCATCCACCAGGCCTTCGTGCCCGTCTTCGGGAACGGCTGGTCGGAGAGGACGTTCATCGGATGCGTGGTGACGCGGGAGGCGAGGCCTTCTTCGGCCATCACGCGATCGACGGTCTCGCACTGCTCGGGCAGGTCGATGACGGCCACGCGGATGTCACTGCGCCAGGCGCAGCAGGAGCGGGCCCACTTGCCGGTGTTGCCGCCGACGTCCGTGATCGAGTCGATCCCGTCGGTGAAGACGAGCGGCAGCGCCTTGGGATAGGCCTCGTCGGAATAATGGTGGTCGAATTCGAACCAGCTCTCCTTCGCGCGGCCCGGCAGCTTCTGGATGCCGGGATAGATCGTCGGCCAGTCGCCGAAGACCTTGAGGCCTGCGGGACGGGACTCCCTGAAGGAGTCGGTGAGGCCTCCGAGGCCCTCGTAGCAGACGTCGCGCGTGAAGCGGAAGTTGATGCCCACGTGCAGGTCGTTGACGAAGAAGATGCCCGTGTTCGTGAGCGAGAACCGGCCTTCATCCGACCGCTGCGCCACGCCGAATCGCACGGCGACCTCAAGGAGCGACCTGGCGGCGTAGTCGCTGCAGGGCGACTTTTCACAGAGCGCCTCAAGCGTGAGGCCTTCTGAGCCAGCCTCGTCGAGCGCCCTCATCATTCCAAGGTCCGTCATGGCGCAGAGCGCCTGGAAGACGAAGGGAGAGACGGCAAGACGATGGGCCTCGTTGAGGGCTTCAAGGGCCGGCGTGCGACGGGTCTTTTTGATGGACTCTTTCATAGAAATTCGAAATTCGGCGCGGGAACCTCTGTCTTCAGACAGGGGAGGAAGCGCCGTCCTCCTTTCTAAGTTCGGTTAAATAGGTGCTTCTCTTTTCGAGAAGCGTTTGGCGGATACCCGCAGGTTCCGCTGACACGGCCCGAAGGCCGGTTGACATCCTTCGCCAATGTTGGAGGGGGGCTGGTACCTGCAACACCGCTCCGACCTCTCAGAGCTTTTAATTGCAGGCCGCAGTGCGTGGAACCAGGATGTACATCCCACGGTGCCTGTACATTCCCAACCAACGTGGCGCCTCTCGAAAGAGGGGCGCCGAGGCTAGTCAACAAGGGCTCTTTCAAGCCTCTGCCTTAGGCAGGAGTTATTGACCGGTGCGGCGGTCGGATCGTTGACAATCAGTTCGTCTGGCGAAGGAGGATCTTGTTTTCTTCCTCACGGATCGTCACGGTGAGGTTGGCCGTCCAGGAATTGACCTTGCGGTGAGCCGTGCCGTCCTTATTGAAGAGCGTCGAGCCTTCCTTGACGGCTTCGATCATGTAGCCCTCGTTGTCATAGGTGACGTCGGCGACGAGGACGTGGGGGCCCTTGACGTACTTGATGCGCATCTTGCCCGGTTCGTCCGTGACGACGCGCCAGCCGCGACGATGGGCGGCGCGCTTGATGCACGTGCGAAGCTGGGCGGCGGGAAGCTCGGTGGCCTGCTGGACGCTGACGGGATGGGTTGCGCAGCCCGTGACGCCGAGAACGGCGACGCCGGCGACACCGAGAAGAAGATTGCGGCGAAGCATGTTGGCCTCTCCTTTTGAAGTTGTTTTGTTGCGACACGAGCCCCGCTCTCCCCATCCTGCAGAGAATGGTGGCGCTGGGACCTTCCCGGAATGCGCCCCTGAATGAACATTCATTCAGTTTTTTTGTGCCTTCAGGTAATATCACGATTCTACCCGATTCCGTTCGCTTGCACAGGATTTCTGCAGATTTCCCCTCTTGATTTTCCAAGTCTCTCGATATCATCACCTCACCGGACCGCACGCCTGCCGCGATGCATTTGCGAAGCTCGGGACGCGGGCCGGCGCCGCTGGTGGAGGCGGATTGCGTCCGCTTCAGTACAATGTGGTGTTTAGATTCCGAAATCCGATTCCGGCCGGGCAATTCTCCGGACGGCAGCCAAGACAATTCCGATGATAGCCACCGAAGCACAGCGCGAAGCAATCGACAGTCTTCTCACCTTCATTGAAGAGGCCACGAGCCTCAGGCAGACGGCCGCAAGGCACCTCTCGAGGTGCGGCAGGCTTCTCAGGCTCCCCGAGCTCGAGGCGGCCGTGCCGGGGCTCGTTGCGGGCGACCCGACGGGCGCCGACGCCGACCTCGTCTGCCGCATCGAAAAGCTCGAGATGCCGCCGTGCCCGCCGATTCCCGAGTCTCTCGCCCCGTACGCGACGGGCGACTGGCGCGCCCCCGAATGGACGCCCTACTGGAAGGCCCTGCCCGATCCGGCCGAGCATCCCGAGTCGGCCGAACTCTACGAGACGCTCGCCGACTGGCTCAGGATCCGCGGCTCCTGGCTGGAGGCCAGAGGCGAGATCCTTCCCAACCATGCGCTCTTCGAGCGCCTGCAGGATCTGAGGGACCATCTCTCCGAGTCGAACCTTCGCGACGAGTGCGTGATCGGCACGGCCCTCTTCACGTCGAACCCCGACGTCACGCGCGCGAAGAACCCCGTGCGCTGGCCGCTCCTCGTGCAGCCGCTCGTCATCGAGCTCGGCTCGAGCCGCCGCAACCTGCCCGTGATCGAAGTGCGCAGAAACGGCGACGAGGACCCGAGGCTCCTTGCCGAAATCCTCGCGCCCTTTGCCGAGGACGGCGTCGACCTCAAGGCCGCCTCGCGCTTTGAGGAATGGCTCGAGGATGCGGGTGCGGACGCGAACCTTGCGGGCGACGAGTCGCTTTCCGAGGCGCTCGAAAAGTTCGCCGCAAGCCTTCACCCAGACTGCCGCTTCGTACCCGCAGAAGAAGAACTCCCCGAGGACGCGGGTGAAAAACCCGCCTTCACGCTCGAGGCGAGTCCCGTCATTCTTATTCAGCCGCGTCCGAGCGGCGTTCGCAGTGCGATCCGCAGCATCAGGAAGGACATCGCCGAACACCGCGACGTGCCCGCGCACCTGATGGAGATCGTCTGTCCCGACGTCTTCCCGACGCTCGCCTCGGGCCTCACGCCCACGCTTTCGCTCGAAGCCAAACTCGCCGCGACGGCGGGCGAGGACCCCGACGTACTTCTCGCCAAGCCCGCGAACCCCGAGCAGCTCGCAATCGCGCACGAGGTCGAACACAACAACGTCGTGCTCGTGCAGGGCCCTCCCGGCACAGGCAAGACCCACACCATCGCGAACCTTCTCGGCCACTTCCTCTCGCAGGGCAAGCGCGTGCTCGTCACGAGCCACACGACGAAGGCGCTCTCGGTCGTCAAGGACCTCCTGCCGAAGGAGATCCAGCCGCTCTGCGTCACGATGCTCGGCGACAGGAAGGACCTCGAGCAGACCTCGTCCGAACTCATCACGCGCCTCACCCGACTCAACGTCGAGGACCTCGAGGCGCGCATCAGGGCGCTCGGCCTTGAACGTCATCGACTCGGCACCGCGCTCGCCGACCGTCGCCGCCGCATCTTCGAGCAACGCAGGATCGAGCACGAGGCCGTCGAATTCAACGGCCGCCGCTACACGCTCACCGAAATCGCGAAGTTCCTGCGCGAGGCCGAGCGCCTGCAGGCGCTCATTCCGGGCGAAGTGGCCGAAGGTCCCCTGCCGCTCTCCTTCAGGGAGCTTCTTGAACTCTACGGCACGAACGGCCGGTGGGACGCCGAGACGGCCCGCGACCTCTCGGGCCTGCTCCCCGGATTCGAGCTTCTGCCCGACGTCGACACGATGCGCGGCATGAACCGCCGTTGGCGCGACGTGCTCGCCGAGGACGCAGGCGACGTCACCATCGACGAGCGAAGGAGCGCCTCAGGCGAACGGCTCCACGCCTTCATGAAGGGCGGCGAAACGCTTCTCGTCGCACCCGAGTCGGGCATCTCCGCGCTCACGCCCGCTATGGATCTTTCGCCGCTTACCGAAACGGACGAAATGAAGCGCCTTGCGCTCTCGCTCGGCCTTGCGGACGAAGGGTGCCGCGAGGCCTTCGAGCAGCTCGAGCGCGAGCTCGCGGCCGCAAACGAACTTGCTCTCGCCGTCGACCGCGCCTCGCTTCTTGACAACCGCACCGTCGTCATCCCCGACGCCATCGACGCCGACGCCGCCATGAAGGCCGCCGAATGGTTCACAGCCAACGATCCCGACGGCAGCACGAGCTTCCTCGGCCGCCTCTTCAACAAGGAGGCCCGCGAGGCCGCCGATGCGCTTGCCGGCGTCGAGGTGGACGGCTCGCGCCCTGCCTCGAAGGAGGCCTTCGAAGCCGTCGCGCTGCACGCACGCCTCAAGGCCGCCGTGAAGACCGTCGCCCGCACCTGGGACAGCCTGGCCGAACGCGCGGACGCACCCGCCTTCGCCACTTATGGCGACAACGCCGTGCGCACGCTCTTCACGCGCTACGGCACATCGCTCTCCGACACCTGCATCTGGTGGCGCAGGGTCTTCGTTCCCTATATTGAAGGGCTTCTTTCCGCCGGCATCGAAGCCGAGGGCATGAAGGAGCTTCTTGAATCCGCCGATCCGCTCGAGGCGGCCCGCAGGTTTGCGACCGACGTGCTCGCGCCCGTGCACACGGCCCGCCACCGCGAGGCCGAGCTTCATGCGCTTCGCGAATGGCAGGCGACCGAGAGCCAGAAGCTCTATGCGGCCGCCCCCGCCTGCGCGACCGCAAGACGCCTTGCCGCCGCAACGCTCGTCGATCCCGACGCCTGGGAGCTCGAGGCCGAGCGCCTCAGGAAGCTGCTTGAGGACCAGCCGCTCTTTGCCCGTCGCACCGAACTTCTTGAAAGGCTTCGCGCCGCCGCACCCGAGTGGGCGAACGCGCTCGAGGCGGGCGACCCCGGCTTCACGACCTCGAACCCGTCGCCCGAAATCACGAATGCCTGGCTCTACCGCCAGCTCGAGCGCATCTACACGCGCGCGACCGCCGCGGACCTCGATGCACTGCAGTCCGACGCCGAGCGTCTGTGCGCCGACCTTCGCGAGGCGACGGCCCAGCTCGCCGTCGCCAAGGCCTGGCTTGCCGTCAAGTCGAGGCTCTCGAACGGTCCCGCGCTCTCGAACCTCTTCTCGCTTGCCGCCTACATGAAGCGCGCCGTCGGCCGCGGCCGCAAGAGCGCCGCCTGGAGGCGCGAGGTCAACAGGCTTCTGCCCGCCTGCCAGCAGGCCGTGCCCGTCTGGATCATGATGATCCAGGACGCGCTCCTCAACTTCAGCACCGCCTCGAAGTTCGACGTGATCGTCGTCGACGAGGCGAGCCAGGCCGACATGACGGCGCTGCCGCTCCTCTATATGGGCAAGAAGGTGATCGTCGTGGGCGACGACCGCCAGGTGACACCGCTCTCCGTGGGCACGAGCGAGGCCGCCGTCGACGCGCTCTGCGCCCGTCATCTTGAAGGCCGCGTCAAGGAGCCCAAGCTCTACGACTCGAGGCTCTCGCTCTACGGCCTCGTGCAGAGCATGGCCTTCCCCGCGCACATGCTCGTCGAGCACTTCCGCTCCGTGCCCGAAATCATCGGTTGGTGCAGCCGCCTTTCCTACAACGGCACGATCAGGCCGCTTCGCGACGCCTCGTCCTCGAGCCTCAAGCCCGCGGTGGTGCCCTGGCGCACCCGCGGCACGGCGGGCGACAACGGCGTCAACGAAGAGGAGGCCCAGGCCGTCATCCGCCTGCTTCGTGCGATGATCCATGATCCCGCCTACGACGGCAAGACCTTCGGCATCATCCCGATGCGAAGCGTGCACGGCGCGCAGGTCAACCGCATCCGCCGCCTGCTCGTCGAGAACTTCGACCCGCGCGAGATCGAGCGCCGCCGCATCCACTGCGGCATTTCGGCCGAATTCCAGGGCGACGAGCGCGACGTCGTGATCCTCTCGCTCGTTGACTCCGCCGCGCCCGGGCTTCCCCTCAGGAAGGAGACCGACGGCGCCGACGGCATGATGAAGAAGCGCTGGAACGTGGCCGTCTCCCGCGCCCGCGACCAGCTCTGGCTCGTGCACTCCTTTGACCCCGCCGCGCAGCTCAAGCCCGACGACCTGCGCCGCTCGCTCTTCGACTGGGCCGACGGCGTCATGTCGGGCACGATCGGCGCGGCCGAGCCCTTCGACCTGCCGGATCCCGAATTCACGGGTCAGGTGCTCCGTGCGCTGCGAAAGCGAGGCTACCGCGTCGAGGCGGGCCACGATGCGGGCGCCTGGCGCCTCGACATGGTCGTGCGTGCGCGCGGCCGCGCCGCCGCCATCGAATGCGACGGCTCGGGCCGCGAGGACGAGGACGCCATCCGCCGCGACATGGAACGCCAGACCGTGCTCGAGCGCGCGGGCTGGAAGTTTGTGCGCGTGCGCAGCGCCGACTGGTTCCGCCGCCCCGAAAAGACGCTCGAGCGCGTCTGCGAGGCCCTCGCCGCCCTGGGCATCGCGCCCGAGCCCGAGGACTGCGCCCCGCAGAAGGACCTGCTTCTTGCACACGTGAGGGCCAACGTCGAGCGCCTCGAAGCCGGACTCGACATGATCGTCTTCGACAAGGAGGACGAGGACCCCGTGCCGCCCGTCGCCCCCGTGACGCCCGCCGACCTCGCGCCCGACGACGCCGAACCCGTCGTCACGGCCCCCGTGCAGTTCGAGGCTCCGCTCATGCCCGTCGAGGTCGAGAAGGCCGACATCATGCTCATTCCCGAGATGGAGATGAGGGATGCGGTGCGCATCTCGCTCCCGACGCTCTCCGACGTCTTCGACGACGAGCCCGCCGCCGAAGCGGACGCCAAAACGGAAGACGAAGCTCCAAACGAGCCCGCGGCCGAGTCCTGCGGCGACCCGCACCACACGCCCGTCACCTTCATGGAGGTGATCCGCGACGGCCTGATGGACCGAGGCGTCAATCCCGTCCTTCATACGACGCCCAACGACGCCACCATGACGATCGGCGGGCGCACGCTCCTGCGAGCCACCTTCTGGAGCGGCCGCGCAGACGTGCTCGTGCCCGCCTTCGACGACGTCAAGCCTCGCACGTGCGCGGGCTGCCGCCTCGTGCACAACGGCGCCTGGCGCATGTGGTCGCTCGCCGAAGCCGACCTCACGCAGCGCTTCGTGCAGGACTTCGTCGTCTTCATCGCCCGAACGGCCGAAGCCCTCCGATGAAGGACCGGTGAACAACCTTTCGTGCCCCGCCGCCCGCAGTAGAACGCCTCTCCCGCGGGCGGATTTGCATCGAACCCCGTCGTCACCCCACGGGCGCAGTCTCATCGCTGCGCGCGTCGTCCATGCGCAGCACGCCCTCGTGATGCCGCAGACGAAACCGCGAGCGCCGGGGTCCCCGCGACGCCGTCAAAAGCCCTCTCCCTCAACAAAAAAGATCCGGACTTCCGTCTTCTGCCTTCAACTTTCGGCAAAATCACTTGATTAGCCAGCTATCTTCTTCGAACATCCCAAAACCTGACGATCCGTTCATACCTGTGGGATTGCAGAGGACACTACTGAGACAGCGCGCCGTTTTACAGCGCGGAAGCCCCGGAAACCTCCTCTTCCCCTCGAACAGTAGCGATCCCAATGATGAAGCACGTGTCCGAAACATCGGAAAATGCGCTCGAAAATTGAAGAATCCTTACGTTCGGCACCGTTTCGATTTGGTACAATCCTGAACGTTCGTTCAGAAGGTTTGCTAGAATCCTGAACAACCGTTCAGTCATTACTGAACAGGTTTTCAGGAAAGAGTCCCGCAACACGGCGCTTTCCGACGACCTGATACAACCGTTTTCGACAAAAACCAGAAGGTACATTGACATGTTGTCAACGCACAAAACCATCACCCTGGCGCTGATGTGCGCCCTGGCTTCCACGACCGTGCTCACCGGCTGCAAGGACGGCGCCCAGCAGGGACAGGCCGCCCAGCGGCAGATGCCTCCGACGGAAGTCACCTACGTGACGGCCAAGACGACCGACCAGACGCTTCAGACGACCCTGACGGGCCGCACCAGCGCCTACTATGAAGCCGAGGTTCGCCCGCAGGTCAACGGCGTCCTCGTCAAGAAGCTCTTCAAGGACGGCTCCGAAGTCAAGGCCGGCCAGCAGCTCTATCAGATCGACGACGCCCCCTACGTCGCCGCGCTCAAGTCCGCAGAAGCCTCGCTCGCCCAGGCCAATGCCAACCTCGTGAAGGCCCGCGCCGACGCGAAGCGCTCCTCCGAGCTCGTGAAGATCAACGCCGTCTCGAAGCAGTCCGACGACGCCGCTCAGGCCGCGCTCAAGTCCGCCGTCGCCAACCAGAAGGCCGCCGAGGCCGCCGTGGCGACCGCGAAGGTCAACATGCAGTACACGAAGGTACTCTCCCCGATCTCGGGCCGCATCTCCCGCTCCGAATTCACGGAAGGCGCGCTGATGGCCGCCTACCAGGCCACGCCGCTCACGCGCGTGCAGCAGCTCGACCCGATCTACGTCGACGTGACGCAGAAGGCCGACGACCTGATGCGCATCCGCCGCGACATCGCCTCCGGCGTGCTCAAGTCCGGCGACAACCAGAGCGCCCGCGTCCAGCTCGTCTTTGACGACGGCTCCGTCTACCCGCACGAGGGCGAGCTGACGTTCACCGACGTCACCGTCAACGAATCCACCGGCATGGTCAACGTCCGCGCCGTGTTCCCGAATCCGGACAAGGTTCTTCTCCCCGGCCTCTACGTCCGCGCCAACCTCGTCGAGGGCGTGCGTCCCGACTCCATCGTCATTCCGATGCAGTGCGTGATGCGCGACGCCAAGGGCAACGCCTCGGTCTGGGTGATCGACGCCGAGAACAAGATCGCCACCCGCAAGATCACGGCCTCCCGCTCGATCGGCACGAGCTGGCTCGTCGAGTCCGGCCTCAAGGCCGGCGACCGCGTCGTCTTCGAGGGTTTCCAGCGCACCCGCGCCGGCGCCACCGTTTCGCCCAAGGAGGCCGACGCCTCCAAGATGCTCGACAAGACGGGCAAGTCCCTCTACTAATACGGACTGAGGCAGAAAACCATGTTCTCACGCTTTTTCATTGAGAGGCCCGTCTTCTCGTGGGTGATCGCCATCGTGATCATGCTCGCGGGCGCTCTCTCCATCCTCAGGCTGCCGATCAGCCAGTTCCCGCAGATCGCGCCTCCGCAGGTAAGCATCTCCGCCACCTATCCGGGCGCCTCCGCCGAGACGATCGAAAACACCGTCACGCAGATCATCGAGCAGAACCTCACCGGTCTTGACGGCTACCTCTACATGTCGTCGACGTCCGACTCGACGGGCCGCGTGTCCATCACGGTGACCTTCGAGGCCGGCACGAACCCCGACATGGCTCAGGTTCAGGTCCAGAACAAGATCCAGACGGCCCTGACCACGCTTCCGCAGGTCGTGCAGCAGATGGGCGTCACCATTCAGAAGACGTCCGCCAACTTCCTGATGGTCGTGGGTTTCATCTCCAAGGACCACAGCATGAACGCCTCCGACTTGGGCGACTACCTCGTCGCCCATGTTCAGGAGCCGCTCTCGCGCGTGCAGGGCGTCGGTGAAGCCGAAGTATTCGGCTCCGAATACGCCATGCGCATCTGGCTCGACCCGAGCAAGATGGTGAAGTACAAGCTCAACCCGAGCGAAGTCAAGGCCGCCATCTCGGCCCAGAACGCCCAGGTCTCCGCCGGCGGCATCGCCCAGCAGCCGACCGACGGCAAGCAGCTCTTCACGGCCACCATCTCGTCGGCAAGCATGCTGCAGACGCCTGAGGAATTCCGCAACATCCTCCTCAAGACGACCGAGGACGGCGCCAAGGTCTACCTGCGCGACGTCGCCGAAGTCGCCGTCGGCCAGCAGACCTACATGGCCTTCGCCACCTACGACGATTATCCCGCCGCCGGCATGGCCATCAAGCTCGCTTCGGGCGCCAACGCCATCGCCACGCAGAAGGCCGTCCTCGAACGCGTCGAGGAACTCAAGCCGAGCTTCCCCGAAGGCATGGAAGTCGTGATTCCGTTCGACACGACGCCGTTCATCTCCGCGGCTCTCAAGGGCGTGATCAAGACGCTCTTTGAAGCCATCGTGCTCGTCGTCGTGGTGATGTACCTCTTCCTGCAGAACTTCCGCGCGACGCTCATTCCGACGATCGCCGTGCCGGTCGTGCTTCTGGGCACGTTCGGCGCACTCTTCATCTGCGGATTCTCCATCAACATGCTGACGATGTTCGCCATGGTGCTCGCCATCGGTCTATTGGTGGACGACGCCATCGTGGTCGTGGAGAACGTCGAGCGCGTGATGCGCGAGGACGGCACCGACCCGAAGACCGCTACCATCAAGTCGATGGGTGAAATCCAGTCGGCCCTCGTGGGCATCGCCATGGTCCTTTCGGCCGTGTTCGTGCCGATGGCCTTCTTCGGCGGCTCCACGGGCGTCATCTACCGCCAGTTCTCGGTGACCATCGTCTCGGCCATGGCGCTTTCCGTCGTCGTCGCCCTGACGCTGACGCCGGCCCTCTGCGCCACGATGCTCAAGCCGGTCAACCATGAGGAGCACCACGGCAAGGGCGGCTTCTTCGGCTGGTTCAACCGCAGCTTCGACGCCTTCACACAGTCCGTCAAGGCCCTCATCGCCAAGTCGATCCACGGCTGGAGCGTCATGCTCGTCGCCTACGCCGCCGTCGTCGGCCTGATGGTCTGGGGCTTCAAGGCGCTGCCGACCTCGTTCATGCCGCAGGAAGACCAGGGCGTCCTCATGATGATGTCCCAGCTCCCCGACGGCGCGACGCTCGAGCGCACCGACCTTGAGATGAAGAAGATCCAGCAGACGTTCGCCAAGACCGAAGCCAAGTCCGTCGAGTCCGTCTTCGTGGTCCGCGGCTTCTCCTTCGCAGGTACGGGCCAGAACATGGCTCTGGGCTTCCTGAAGCTTCGCGACTGGAGCGAGCGCACGACGCCCGACACGTCGGTCGCCGCCATCCAGGGCCGCACCATGGGCATCCTCATGGGCCACCCGGACTTCAAGCAGGCCAGCACTTTCGTCTTCCCGCTTCCGCCGGTTCCCGAACTCGGCGTGGCCGACGGCTTCGACCTCTACATCCAGGACAACACGGGCGGCACGCACGACAAGCTCATGCAGTACATGGGCCAGTTCCTGATGAAGGCCAATGCCGACCCGCGTCTGACGATGGTCCGCCACAACGGCATGGCCGACACGACGCAGTTGAAGCTTGTGCTCGACTATGAAAAGCTCTCGGCCCTCAACCTCAGCATCGGCGAAGTCAACTCCGCCATCTCGACCGTCCTCTCCGGCTCCTACGTCAACGACTACATGGACCGCGGCCGCGTCAAGCAGGTCTGGGTCATGGGCAACACGGGCTCGCGCATGCAGCCCGAAGACATCCTCGGCTGGCACGTTCGCAATGCCAACGGCGAGATGGTGCCCATCGGCACGTTCGCCAAGTTCGAATGGTCCTACGGCAGCCCGCGTCTCGAACGCTTCAACGGCCTTCCCGCCGTGAACATCCAGGGCAACCCGCGTGCGGGCGTCTCCTCCGGTCAGGCCATGGCCGCCATTGAGGAAATCGCCAAGGAAGTCTTCCCCACCGGCTACGAAATCGCCTGGAACGGCGTTTCGTACCAGGAAAAGGCCGCAGGCAACCAGGGTCCCGCGCTCTTCGCGCTCTCGATCCTCGTGGTGTTCCTCTGCCTTGCCGCCCTTTATGAAAGCTGGTCCGTCCCGATCGCGGTGCTCCTCGTGGTGCCCTGCGGCGTCGTGGGCGCCCTCGGCCTCACCGGCGCGCTCGGCATGTCCAACGACATCTACTTCCAGGTCGGCCTTCTCACGACGATCGGTCTGGTGAGCAAGAACGCCATTCTGATCGTGGAATTCGCCAAGGAGTACATGGAACAGGGCAAGGATGCGATCCACGCCGCCGAAGAGGCCGTGCGTGTCCGCCTGCGTCCGATTCTCATGACCTCCCTCGCCTTCGGTCTCGGCGTGCTCCCGCTCGCCATGGCCCACGGCGCGGGCGCCGGCGCCCAGAACGCCATCGGCGTGGGCGTGCTCGGCGGCATGCTCGCAGGCACCTTCCTCTGCATCGCCTTCGTCCCGGTCTTCTACGTGCTCGTCGACCGCTTCCTCGGCGGCAAGAAGCGCCACGAAAAGAACCAGACCCAGCAGGCCTGATGCAGGTGACTGACATCACGACACATTGAAATCTCAGGGCGGCGGGCCTCACCCGCTCCGCCGCCCTAACGGAACAAACATCATGTCCACGACGATTTTCAAGATCCTTCCCCTCTGCGCGGCCCTCGCCCTGACGGGCTGCGTCAACCTCGCCCCGGACCACGAGCGTCCAGCCGCGCCCGTCGAACAGGCGTGGCCCACGGGCGAAGCCTACGACGCAGCCTCCGTGCGCAGCGAAGCCCTGCCCGAATGGCAGGCCTTCTTCACGGACGAGCGCCTTCGCAAGGTGATCGATCTCGCCCTCAAGGAAAACCGCGACCTCCGCGTCTCGGCCCTCAACATTGAAAAGGCCCGCGCCCTCTACGGCGTGCAGCGCTCCGAGCTCTTCCCGACCGTCGCCGCCGCCGCTAGCAACGCAGGCAAGCACACCCCGGCAAGCGTCGCCGGCACGAGCACGACGACCCACACCTACACGGCCCAGCTCGCCATGACGAGCTATGAGCTCGACTTCTTCGGCCGTGTGCGCAACCTCAACGAGCAGGCCCTGCAGGCCTACCTCGCCTCCGAGGACGCCCGCCGCTCCGCCCAGAGCGCCCTGATCGCCCAGGTCGCCTCCGGCTGGCTTGCGCTCGGCGCCGACCGCGCCCAACTCGAGCTCCAGAAGGAGACCCTCGCAAGCCAGGAGGAAAGCTTCCGCCTCATCGAGGAAAGCTACAGGCTCGGCGCCGCGAGCAGGCTCGACTATGAGCAGGCCCGCACGACGGTCACGGCCGCCCGCGCCCAGATCGCGTCCTACATCCGCGCCGTCGCGCAAGACAAGAACGCCCTCGACCTTCTCTGCGGCACCACCGTCCCCGAGGATCTGCTCCCTGCGGGTCTCGCCACCGGCGTCACGCAGACGGCCGTCCTCCCCGCCGGTCTTCCCTCCGAAGTGCTCCTCAAGCGTCCCGACATCGCCGCGAGCGAACGTGACCTGATCAGCGCCGAAGCCAACATCGGCGTCGCCCGAGCCGCCTTCTTCCCGAGCGTCTCGATCACCGCCGGCGCAGGCACCACGGGCATGCAGCTATCGAACCTCTTCGACGCGCACACGGGCTTCTGGTCCTTCACGCCCTCCGTGAACCTTCCGATCTTCACGGGCGGCCGCAACGTCGCCACCCTTGAAGCCGCCAAGGTCGGCCAGAAGATTGCCGTCGCGAACTACGAAAAGGCCATTCAGACCGCCTTCAGGGAAGTCTCCGACGCCCTCGCCACCGAAGGCACGATGGACCGTGAACTCACGGCCCGCCGCGAATACGCCGAGGCCGCCACCAAGGCCTGGGAACTCTCCGACGCCAGCTACAAGGCGGGCGCCGTCTCCTACAACGATGTTCTGACGAGCCAGCGCGCCATGGTCGGCGCCAAGCAGGCCCTCATCGGCGCCGAACTCTCCAAGTCGATGAGCGCCATCACCCTCTACAAGGTGCTCGGCGGCGGCACGACCGTAGCCGAAGCGCAGCCGGCCGACAAGGAGTAATCCATGGCCAAAGTGACATTCACCATTCACAAGGCGGGCAAGCACCAGCGCCACTCACGCCGCAACCAGATACTCGACGCCGCCCAGCGCTGCTTCAAGAAGCAGGGCTTCCACAAGACGACCCTGCGCGACATCGCGCAGGAGTTCGGGATGAGCGCCGGCCACATCTACAACTACTTCAGCAACAAGGAAGCGATCATCGAGGCGCTCGTCGAACTGCGCACGCAGGAGTTCCTCGACATGATCGACACCGACAAGTTCGCCGACCTGCCGCCCGAAGAGCGCATGGACAAGGAGCTCGGCCAGGTAGTCGACGCCTACCTCAACCTCGACAACACGTCGCTCTCCATCGCGATCATGAACGAGGCCCTCATCAACCCGAAGGTCTATGAAATCGTCGTGGCCGCCGCGAGCAAGGTCCGCAACCACATCGTCGAGGCTCAGTTGCTTGCGATGAAGGAGGAGCGCCGCTACGCACCGCCCTACGAAGTGATCGAGAGCCGCTGCATGACCATCCGCGCCATGCTCGAAGGCCTGCGCCTCGCGCACATCTTCACGCCCGAAATGGACGTGCCGCTCGTGCGTGAGATGGCCATCAAGCGCATCAAGCAGATCATCGCGCTCGATGAGGCCGAGGACCAAGCCGCAGCAGCCGCCGAGGCCAAGCTCAAAGCCGAAGCCATGGCCTGTGCCTACTATCCGGTCTCCGAGAATCCTGAGGCCTGAGGCCTGAAGCCTGAAGCTCCAAAGTGAAATCGGGAGTCTCCGCAACGGAGACTCCCGATTTTTTTCATTCTCATTTTCACGCGTCCTCCAGTCTTCCCGAGAGCCGCATGTGAATCCTCCCCGCCCAATTATTAATTGGACGGGGCTTCCCTGCCTTTTACCAGCAAGGACTGCCTGGGCACAGATAGCGGGCAAACTCAGAAATCTGCGCTCACATGGAGCGCAGCTCCGCGTTAACCCGAATGAGAGTGTCCAGGGTGCGTGTGATCCTCTTGGCACATGACGGAACTTTAGCCGCAATGCACCGCCATCTCGTTGCCGA